>Ga0307513_10001296_pt1 | contig 36198 bp, 37 predicted proteins | sample 15_EM_MG_FD_202174 | JGI IMG/M metagenome (GOLD analysis project Ga0307513, IMG submission 202174) | Populus trichocarpa ectomycorrhiza microbial communities from riparian zone in the Pacific Northwest, United States - 15_EM | ecosystem: Host-associated > Plants > Roots > Unclassified | place... | reverse complement strand
AATAAAAAAATATCATAGTTTAATGTCCAGTGCTGAGCACCCCCCTATATAAAAACTTTAATATGCCACAATTTATACTATAAAAGTCACTTTTATGCTATAAAAGTGACATGCCGAGCAGGGCCTAAATTATAAATTCCCACTCACTTTTCACTTTTTCATCAGCTGACAATCTTTTAAGGACCAGGGTATAACATTTTGAAAGTGTTACACTTGGCGTTACAGGCAAAATTGTCACATTTTTTGTTAGAAAGTTATTACTAAGTATAGTCTTCCGGAACTCATAGATTGAAAATACAAGTTGAAACAAGTTAGCTTCAATTAAATGATATGATAATTATTAATACTAAGAGTAAAGTTCCCTGAGAATAGTTGAAAATGTATTTCATTGAGTTTTCAACAGTAAAGGCCAATTGATATTAAAATTGCAAGTATGATATTATAAGTTGTTTCTGAAACAATATGAGGCTATTTTTTATTACAATTTTAGCCTATAGAAATATGAATCATATCTTATGATGTGATACCTAGCCCTACAATAAATATATATATAAAAAATTTATAAACAAAATAAAAATATATCATGATATTTTTGTACATGCCGAACACACCCCTATATAAAAACTTTAATAATATTATGCCATAATTTATGCTTTAAAAGTCATTTTTATGCTATAAAAGTGACCTGCCGAACAGGGCCTAAGCCTAATATATTGGATTCGGATCCGCATGTACGGTAGCAGGCCGGGGGACCCAGTCTTGTTCACAAACGTCCGACAGCTCGGAGTACAGGTGCTATGCAAGAGATCCTTGCTTCGTTTTGCTCCTCATGAGAGCAAGCCAGTATCGCTGCAAAGTGGACATCTACTCCCAATTGCCTGACGTTTGTAAAAACGACTGCATTCGCATACCACCAAAAACCTGAGGCTCTGGTCCATTTTTTGCCCATATGCAATAGCAGTTGTTTTTACAAACGTCAGGCAATTAGGAGTAAGAATTGACGTCCAACCGCCCCATGCTCCCTTATCGCGATCCCGCTGCATAGTGGCAATCGTCATTTATTGACTCGTCCTTGGTGGGTTGTGCAGCTCGGGGGGGTTGTAAGCTGGTGCTCATTGTACTAGGGGGCCGGTGAGGGAGGGGAATGTGGGAACTATCAGGTGGAAAAAATATATCAAGTGGCCACTCCAGAAGGAGCGCGATTCTTAATGCGGTTCTCGTTCTTGACTAGCAAACCCCCAGTCTTTTTTCCCCGCTTTTTCTCTATTCAAGACTGTTTCTTTGACAAAAAACAAAGAACGTCCCCAGCCAGTGTTTGGGGTCTTGACTGCGCTCAAACCCCGAAAGTTGGTGTTGGGCTTGATTTTGTATGGAATCTGGCGAGGTGGTTGGTGGTTAGTCAGATCCCCGAAAGCCCGCTGCATTTTGCATTGGGGCATCACAGAAAAAATAAAACATCAAACAAGATCGGGGTTGAAGTTGCGACAGCCGGACCGAGAATCCTGATAAGTGGGGTAAAATCGCGCGCTCTTGAGGTTAGATTTGGCCACTTTCCTATGAAGGGAGGGGAGGGTAATTCTGATGCTTGGTTCTTTTCAGTCACGCCTTTTCTTCTTTTTTTCCGAATATTCCTCCTGTGGGGAAGGGTTCGCCCACCGGATGTCTCACCCACTTCTGCTCGGTGTCCTACCTGCAAACACCATGGGGTACCCGAGGACGCACATACGGTGTTGTGCAGCATGGGGAGAAGTAAGTGTTTGACTTTAGTTGTAGCTTTTACGTTATTACACAAGGGCGGATGCCTCGGTTTCATGGGCTGAGTCCGAAGCACCGGGGATATAATACGAGTGCTCAACCGTGTCCAAACCCAGCCTAGTCCAGGCAAGGTGCGAACTGTTGGTACCATACTAGTAGATCAACACCGGTCGGTATTTCATCACCAAGGGGCTAGGTCTGGCGTCTAAGTTGTTATCACGTAAGTAGCTAACGGGTTTGGTGAGAAAAGGACCTGACCCCCACTTGGGGTTCCATACAGGGTGCATAAGTTAGCTGGCATGGCCGCTATGAGGAAATCCCATGGAAATTGCCCAACTTGCAACTGTCTTGGGCCTCTCCTGTATTCGAGTAGAACTCCAGCAGTTTACTTCCTTGGCCTTCAATTATGAGAGACTTCATGTCAAATTATGCTGTCTCAAGAATCACTCGATCTTTCCGAGGTTGGGGTGGTTGCTCGGCGCCTATTGGGGATGGGCATTTTATTTGGAAAACCTTGGGGGGGGGTGTCATCATCACTCTGTCCCCAGGCTCGCGCACTACGACTTGTATGTTGCATAAAGCATCTGAAAATGGGCTAGGTTTTATTTTCCTTAGTTAGATAATTGTGTAACAACTGCTGTATTTTCAGACGCTTGTTGCTGGATACTTGCACAAGTATCGTACTGTGCTAGTACTAACAAGTATTTAGCAAGTGTCCCAGCCCTAAAGGAAGGAGAAAACAACAAAAAGGGCCTCCAATCATGACGCTGAATGTGCTCATTGTTCGCCCGATGTATGCCGCTCGCTGTGATTAGCCAAGGCAGTGCAGCCCTCGCCTGCGTGGGGTAGTTGATGCTGATGCCTCTCATTACGGTACTCGAGTATAATCTCTACCCAGATCACGAGAGCTGTCAGCCATAAAAGTATCTCCCCTCCCAACCGCCCCCAAAAAATGGGACACAACAGTGGGCGGATAGACATATCTCGACCGGTGTCTACTCCGTTGATAGTGGCCGAACGTTTCACCAATTATGATGTTGAGCAGAGTAGTTTACCGCATGATGGTGATTTGTGAAAAAGCCTCATCTATCTGTGCTCAAATAATGTATGATGGGGGAGGACGGTTTGTCCATGCTGGATACAATCCGCAATTATTGCCACCACTCCATAATACTCAGTGATCCTTTATCAAGCCTTTACAGTGTGGAAACCCAGGTTCAGTAGACGGCAGGCAGCCGCATTGTCCATTGTAAAAACCAGGAAACAGATACAAGTACCGGTATTGCTAGTCATAATTCGACAGGGTATGGCATGTACTCGAGTATTGGAGAGTGGACTAGAGAGGGAGAGGCAAAGTGCGGGCAATGCAGGAAGAAATAAAAATAACATGGGAGAGGAAGAATGAGGGTTGGCAAGTGGCAGGTGGCAGCGAGTGGTGAGGGGGAATTGGGTACCGATACGGTAATTTAATCTGATAGGAACTGTGTGATGGTACTCCCACCCCAGGAAAGGACGGGCTAGTGGAAGTGGAAAGAGAGAGTGTGTGAGAAGGAAACGGCCCCCTCCGTCCTCCTCAGGGATTGCAGTACCCACCTTCCCTTCACTTATCGATATTCTAGGTAGTGTACTGCACACAAGCATCATACTGGGCTTGGCCTAAGAGTATTGTACCCGTACTCGCTCAGGAACACCAGCCAGCGACAACGTGCCCAGACCGACAAACCCCATTGGTCGAAAGCAACGACAACCCATCAATTCTCATCCACCGCACTTGATTCGATGAGGAGTTTCTTTTTCCAAGTGGGGGATAGAGTCCCGTTGATACATCGCCCTTGCCGTTATCAGCGCCTAACTTGAGTTACTTGTACCACATCCAGCTAGAAACAGTAAAGGCAATACTCTTAGTTGAATTCTAACGCGGCGGGAGAGAAGAAAAGGAAGAACCCACTTTCCGATCGTCAAAAAACAAAAGGAAGGAAAAGAAAGGAAAAAAAAATAGAGGGAAAAAAAGAAAGGAAAGGAAAATGGCTTAAAAAAATGCTGAAAATTTTTCCACCTCAGCAAAATTGAGAGCCCGTGGGGACAGAAAAGCGTCCCAGTGGTTGAAGGAGGAGGAGGAGGAGTCGGTAGAAGTGAAGTAAGGATAGCCGTAATTTGACGGCCGAGTGCATGAGTATTAAACCTACCTTCCTCCCAAGAAAGTCCCAAGCCTTCCTCCCAAGAAAAGTCCAAGAACCGCTCCCTCACACGGCCTCACGACCACCAACCTAACACTCTTCTCTTGGTACTTGGCGAAGGCTTAATTCTGCCCTTCTGTCCAAACGGCTTTCCCCACAGTGCTGTGGTGGCCCGTTCGTTCTTAGCTTACTTCTATCCTGAGTTGAATGAAATTGTGAGGAACCACTCACGAACGCTGGTTCTGCACTGTGCAATTGGGCTGATATCATCGACATTTAGTAATAAACGGCCGTAGTAATTCGACAATACCAGAGGGGAAAAGAAAAGGCAAAAAAAGGCAAAAAAAGCTATGGAAACGAACAAGACTTCCGGTGGAAACGCGGCTTTCCACAACTTCAATAATCAGTTTGCTCATATTTCGGTTCGTTTCCAATATTCATTCGTCCCCCCTCTCGTTCGAGGAGGAGGCGGGAGGGGGTTTATTAGGGTCATCCTGGTGGCCTGTGATGGCATCTTTACTCCCTGCTACAGTACTGACGAGAGTCGACCACTTAGGACCCGAACGAGCGCCGCCGTCTCGCCCTCGCGGAGATCGACAAGGCGCCATTCGGTTGGTACCATGTGCGCGCCGTGGTGGTTGCAGGTGTTGGTTTCTTCACTGATTCCTACGATGTGAGTATTGCTTTTTCACCATCGCCCCCACACACATCTCCGTGAGTCCCTGCTGACTGGCACCATCCAGATTTTTGCGATCAATCTGGTAACTGGGATGCTTGGCCTCGTCTACTGGAAATCTGGCAAGATTCCTGAACACTCAGATACAGCCATTAAGGTTTCCACTTCTGGCGGGACGGTGATTGGGCAGCTGCTGTTTGGGTGGCTGGCCGACATCGTTGGTCGGAAAAAGATGTACGGGCTTGAACTTTTGATCATCATTGTTGCTACTCTTGCTCAGGCGCTCACTTCCGAATCCTATTCTACGCATATTGTCGGATTATTGATCTTCTGGCGAGTCATTATGGGAATTGGTATCGGAGGAGATTACCCCTTGTCTTCTATCATCACTTCTGAGTAGGTTTTGTTCCGTCCCAGTGATAAACCTGGGCTTTGGGCTGACGAAGTGGGGGCTGTAGGTTCGCAACCACGAAATGGCGTGGCGCCATGATGGGCGCTGTGTTCGCGATGCAGGGGATAGGCCAACTAAGCGCTGCGCTTGTAGCTCTAATCGTCACGGTAGCCTTCAAGTCCCAAACCCACCCCGCGGCTAAGCCCAGCGCCTGCGATCACGCCTGCCGCACTGCTGTGGACAGAATGTGGAGGATCATCATCGGATTCGGCGCCGTTCCCGCATGCATAGCGCTCTACTACCGTCTCACAATCCCCGAAACCCCCAGATATACCTTCGACGTCGCCCGGGACGTCGAGAAGGGTCGCTCAGACGCAGGTGCCTATCTTGCCGGCCAGGCCTCTGGGGAAGTTGACGAGATCAGACGCGTTGAGGAGATGCAGCGGTCAGCGGAGCTTGAAGTGCCCAAGGCTTCATGGAAGGACTTCTGGGGCGTTTTCCTGCAGTGGAGATACGGCAAGATCTTGCTTGGGACCGCCGGGTCATGGTTTTTACTCGATGTGGCCTTCTATGGTTTGGGTCTCAATAACTCCATCATTCTTGCTGAGATCGGATACGCTGCGAAGGACAATGTCTATGACCGGCTCTACAATAACGCCGTCGGAAACCTGATCCTTATTTGCGCCGGTGCAGTCCCTGGATACTGGGTAACAGTAGCCACAGTTGACACTATTGGCCGCAAGCCAATCCAAATGATGGGCTTCATCATTCTGACAATACTCTTCATCGTCATCGGCTTCGGATTCCACAAATTGTCCTCAAACGCCCTGCTAGGGCTATACATCCTCTGCCAATTCTTCTTCAACTTTGGCCCCAACTCCACCACCTTCTTGGTGCCGGGTGAATGCTTCCCAACCAGATACAGATCCACATCCCACGGAATCTCCGCTGCAAGTGGTAAACTCGGCGCAATCCTCGCGCAAGTCCTCATCGGCCCACTCAGGACCAGAGGCGCCACCGCGAAGAACGCCTCACCGTGGCTGAACCACGTAATGCAGATTTTCGCTGGGTTCATGTTTGCCGGGATCTTCACTACCTTATTGATTCCCGAGACTGTGAGTGTTCTTTTGTTCTTTCAGTTATGAATCTTATGTATGAGGGAAAGTACTAATGGTGGTGGGACAGAAACGTAAAACCCTCGAAGAGCTCACCGCCGAGCTGTATGGGGAGGGTGTCGCCGCAGAGGAGAAGGCTCTGCATGCTGCTCCCGTAGGAGAAACTGCTGGGGAGGATTACGGGAAGAAGATTTCGGATGAGCAATAGGGGGCTTCCTTTATTCGCATTGTTAATTTTCTTGTTTGAGGTTGCTGCCCTTGTGCCCAGGCTTGGGTTGGATAGTCTTCCGTAGTTTTGTAATAATTATTTGGCGATTTAACTACCAGAACAGAAAATATCATTACCGCAGATGAACAGCGGGAGTATGGTATCTTCTCATGAGCCATTGAATAAATAAACAACTTATTTTCCCTTGAAGATTCCCTTTAGCACGGGGACATGTGGTCATGCATTTTCCTCTACTCGAGTAGTCCATCCACAGTATCGCCACCACTTTACCGCACCCCCACAAACCTCACATTAGACGGACAGCCTTGGCATCCAACTCAACCACACCCCGCACCAAACCCCACTATCCGATTTACCATAACACGAGTCCCTTTCTCTCCGACCTGAATAAGGATATACCCGCATTTGTATAACAGCACAGGCGGGATACTACACCAGTGCTCTCGGTGACGCGCTAGAATCTCTCGCTAACTCATTCTTATCATAGGCAAGAAATACCCGAAAACAAGGGTTTGAAGGATGGCATGGTAAAAAAAAACCCTGCCCATCTAAGCCGAATACTGAACTGGGTATACCCTCCTTGTTTTCGGGTACCGGTATCTCATACCGGTACCTGGGACAAGTGTGAAGTAGCGTAAAAAACTCGTTAGATCCCCAATCGGCGATCGGACCCTTGGCGTTGGTAATCCGAGGCGAAACTCTCTGTAAAGGAATAGCGTTTTCCAGACAAAGTATAGCTTGGAGGGGGGGGGGCAAATTCCGCTGGATCTCATTAACTGGTGTTTGCTATTTTGTTAACCTGCTATGGCTAGGCCTATTGTGGTTTGGTGATGTGGGTACAGTTGAGATCTGAGATAGTGGATTTGACTAATTTTTAGGGCGCGATATTGGGGAGGAGAGAAAGTGCATTAGCGCCAAGCTAGCGGGTGAAACCGTGCTGGTATTTGAGCGTCTCTTTCCCCGCAGTGAGGTCCCAGGGTGGGGAACTCCGGGCGCAGGGAAGGAGCCTTACCGTCTGCCGGGTATTTTAGATGGTGGGATCCGATATGCTAATAACGATACAGCCGCAGTCATATATTTAGTGTGTGCTGTGCACTACTCGTGCTCTCGTTATCTTCGGAACAGCATTAAGGTTGTGTCGGGGTGGTCATGAGGTATCACTCACTACTTTTATTATGACATTGTGATACTTTATATTTTTTTTTTTTTCCCCATCTTTCCCATTTCCATTTTTCATCTGGCTGGTCATGCTAGGGATAGGCGCGGGTACTGTGTATAACATCAATCGCCCCCGATAGAAGTAATATTATCTTAAAAACCGGCAATTCTCGAAATGTGCATAGAAAAAGAAAAGAAGAAAAAGGGCAATAACGGCATTATCAGGTATAAGTCAAGTGGAATACCGGTAGGTCATTTGTAAGTTCCGTTGGATTGATAGGTTGCCTTTTGTCTGCACCTTTGATAACATCTCACCCCTACCCTGTGCAAAGGGCTCAATATGTTTCCCAAATTGGTGATATCCCCGGGCCTCAAATAGGATGCGTGTACCTCCGCTAGAAACGCTCAAACTGAGCTAATGATGGAGAGTGGAGTTTTTCTCTTGTCGCGAAAACGATCAATCTCTATTGTGCGGTACCGAGTCGTGTCTAGCCTAAAACTCGAAACCTATTTTATACATGCCGGAGAAAATTCCTTTATGCACTCGACAGGAGTGGCTCAAAGATGGGGGTCAACCTATAAGGAGGCGTAGGCGAGCTAGAGCAGCCTTGGCTTATGAGGGAATATTTGGGGGGTTGTGAGAGAAATTTCACTGATAGTGATGGATAACATAGGATTTAAAGTGTATTATGTGCACTTTACTGCGAGGTATTCTAAATATCGTAGTATCTAGCAGAGAAAGCCAAGAAACATTAACCAACAGTAGGAATGCCGACGGTACTACGGCAGGGTACCGGAACACAACAAGTGTTACCTTACCTCAGCTAGAGCCACCTATCATTTCTCAGCTAAGCCACGGGCCACTTCCATTGTACGACCTCCGGCAAAAAAAAAGACGGCAACTAATCCTTGTGAACCGTTGCACTCAGCATTCTTTTTTCGAGCAGTGAGACCGCAAGGCTTCATCCCGTGCTATTTTAATCCCGGCAAGATACTTAACTCTACCGGCTGCTATCATGCACACCCTTCCCATGCACCTGGACAGTTCATGATCTGCTGCTTCCTTTTCCCACACATTCACCTTCAGAATTCCCTCTGCATTCCGTGTAATTCCTGAGATGGGTCGCATCCTGCATCTGGAGAATACTGAGGACGATGTCCGATCAGATGAGCTGTCCACACGCTTTCCTTCCCTGGAGCGAACCAATCTGCAAACATCCCAGCTACTGGGATCCGGAACAGGTTGGAACTAGATTAACCTATCTCTCGTCCCGGCAACTAGCGAAGGTGGCTTCTCACTCTCGGACTGGCAATACTTGGACACTGGTCCATATTCTGCTCTTCCACAATTTGGGTAGCCATCCCCTTCACTGTTACACCCTAAGTCACGGCCCTCGCCCTGTGTGTCTATGTCATGGGCTAAATATTGAGGAGGACTTACATATGGGTGGTAGCCATGAGAGGAGGACTATTACCAAGACCCCTTCCGATGTGTCAACCCAGAAAGAGGTTATTCTGCTTGAGCGGCAGGAATGTCCCTTTCCAACTTGATTTGTCTACCTTGGCTGTTAAGCCATAATGGAATACGTCAGCACTTCCGAAGTTCACAACTGTTGATTTTGACGCCCTCTTGCACTTCAAGACCATCATTACAGAGGGGGGAGAGATATCAGGATAGGAAGTATTAGATTGCTGGAACCACAAAGTATGAAGTGAACCTGTACAAGGACAGGGGCCCATTAACCGGAACAGCCAGGGATATATTCGGGGGGTTAACCTTGAATGACTATTCCATAACTTACCGGACCCTATCCTAGGAGGCCGGGGTTTGCGGAGTGCGAATTAATTAAAAAGAAACACAATCGTTCTCTCGTACATATAACGAGAACGGAATCTCAATCCAAATATACTCTTAGCTTTATGAACAATGAGGGAAGCTTTACTAGGGCTTGAGGGCGTAGCTTCCCCTTCAGGGGGTAATGCGTTTCGCCAGGCAATATTCAACACTGCACATCATAAATTCAAGGCTCGGGGGCACCTTGAATAATTGGATTTATCACTCTCTCTTAAAGTTAGTCCCTAATCGTAGGGAGCGTGATGCAAAAATCATTTCCCCAGGAACTTAGGCAGACCAAATGGTTCAGTCTATGGATCATTGCAATGGGGCATAGAAGGGAAATTTATACGTTCCTCATACAGTTAGTGCTCTATTTTGTGAAAATTCTTATCGAAAGTAAGAGATGGAAATAAAAGCATCAGTGGGAGTGGCAGTCGTTGCCAACTCCACAACTTAAATCGACGGAACAGAGCCATTCACCGATTTCAATAGAGAGGCCTTTGAGAACGCTCTCATGAGAGGAGGACAAATCCCCAAGAATACAATCTGGGATACTCTCTCAGAAATGGGCAACCTTGGGTATTTTCAAGACAAACTTCCCGGTGTCGGTACCAATCAAGAGAGAATTCTAGCTCTGATTGCTCTTAGGAAAGCCAGGAGTGTACCATCTCAACTGCCGCTCTAACAAGTTCCATTGATAGGAGCCAAGGAGCGCCCACCTCTTGGAAACATACAAGAATGCTTTCAGGATTCTTTTCATTCTCGGCATATCAGAGGCACCCGTGGAGTGCAAAGAGAGCGGGGGGAAGAATCCTACCGAACGTGTATCCAACGCAGAGGCACCTGTTGTTGAAAGGGTTTAATTCAGACTCCTGCAGGCTGAGTTTAGGCGCATTATCTCTCTGACCGCGGTTCTCTACTTCAGTGCCCCCAAGCGCCCAATTAATCTAGATGGTGACCCAAGTCCCTTGGGAATCACTATATTGGTTATATCTACCAGCTACGGCTCGCATTCAGACCCCTAGAGTAACCAATTCACAAGCTCGCATCTTTTAGAAGCCTACCGTGGAAAGGTCATCGATGCCACTCAAGACTCACCGAAAGCATTGGATCATAGATCGATAGAGTGAAAGTGCCGGTTTCCACTGTGCCGGAGGGATCTAACTTACGGCCGTTTTGGCATTGTCCAACCTGAAGGAGGCTATGATGGCTGTCAGACGGGAGCCCGATTGAGAGCCTATTATCACCTTAAATGCAACAACCTTGGCGAGCCTCTTGGGATTTTTTGATTGGCCTCATTCACTCCTTTACACACGGCAGAAAGTATACAGGTAAGAACTCTAGAGGAGTCCCCAAGGCTCGATTGCGGACATATAATACAGGTGCCCCTGCGTTGGAGATGCGTCCTTTGTCTAAGCTGCCCCTCTCATACCTGCCTACCTTGACAGTTGTCACAATAGTGCCATTCTAGGCCCTACTAGGAAAATATACCCATATGGTTATAGCATTTGAGCACCTAACTTGAAAGGGTAGGGTATCTAGGAAATCCGCATCAGCAATCAACTGCAAATGGATCACACTTCCATGCCTTCTCCCCGAAAGCACCCTATCCAAATCTTGGCCCCCGGTTATCCCTTTTGCCGATTTGCACGCAATAGCACTCGGCTCTTTTTTCGAGCCCCTCAGGTGATCAGATCCGTCGCCGACCGGTACTATAACGTCGAATGACCCATCCTACGGCCATAGGACACCCCCGTACTAACACAAGAATGGCTCGGAAAGCCTTTCCCAGGGCTGCAGACTCGCCGGGAACCGGAAGGCTACTATGTCCTTTGGGGGAACTCCGCCCGGACACCATCAATTACTACAATGGACTTCTGAGAAGCATTCATCCCTCCACAAGTCTAGGTCAGGTACAGGGGTGTAGCCAGACATAAAGAGGTTGTGAAGTAGAGAGTCAATACAAGACGCCTCGGCCCCGACCCTAAGTGCGAACTTCCCCAGGATGAAGATTGGGAAGTTAGCACTCAAAGTCTTGCGCAAATCCTGTCAGGTTGAGATGCAAAACAAATGTGCTGAGAGAGCACCTTTGAACCGCACATCTAATCCTGGGTATGAGGTGGCTCACCTACTAATGGCAGATACAAGTGGCCACTGGCAGTTTGGAACTCGGCCGACTTCATTAGGCCACTCGCCAACAAGAGCCCCCCGGGACCCCAAGCGCCGGGGCCGCTTCACCATAGGCTGAGTCCAAGGCAAAAGACTACCATCCGGCGAGCTCACCAAAGCCGAGGCGGTCTGTCTAAAGTGCTCCCGAGAGCACCGGACAGTCGAAGCCAGGATGGACATCTCATCAATGGAGGCCAGACTTGCAATCGAACTCTTACCAAGCATCAAACAATCCCTCCCAGACACCTTTAGCTGCGACACTCTAGCCTCCGCTGAGAAAAGCGGGATCCCTATTCAACCCTTATTAAGACTCTCCTTCCAATGGGGTCTTACACCCCCCGCTTCGAACTGCACCAACTGAAGTCGATAGACCATATACTGCAGCTCTAACACCCAACAATGAACGACAAGGAAGCCCACCTCCCTCTGAGCAATCTATACCTCCTTCCGCTCCCAGCAGAGATCGCCACACCCGGATTTAAAGAAGGGCCGAAGGCTTTCGCGGGGTTAGAGTATGAGTATCCTTACCGGAGTTTCTAGGTGGGGACGAGAGAGCGCACGCTAGGGTTCTCAAGGAAGCTGAATCGGAAGTTTTATAATACCCTAAAGGCGGAGGTGTCGGAGGGGGATCCAAGCAAGGAGTTTCTAGTTTCAAGCTTTGAATTTTTATTTTCATCCTTTTCAGAACTCCATACTATGAGAAAGGACATACCAGTTCAATCAGCCACCGATATACAGTACACATCCAATATATAGAGATCATATCACCAAGGAAAGAGTGGGAATGGGAGTAGAAGTGGTGCGTAATCGGTGAATATTTTTCTTTTCCCCCCTTCGACCAGAACCAAGAATAGTAACTTACTGGTAGCGCCGGGAGCGGATTCGTTTCATTCTCCATGTGCGCTTAATCTTCTCCCATCATCCTTTAATTCTCTATGTAATATAATAATGCACCTTGGGAGCCGACATCCAAACACCCCTCTCCGCATAGCAAAAAAAGGGCAATCCATACCCAATATTAAAAAGAAAATCAGTTGAGGAACGCATAACACAGAACAGACAGCCCACTCAACAACTACTGTGCCTCAAGAGATACCATTTCCAAACTACTTTCTATCTGAAGGAGCCGGATGACCGACTATCCATGCAGCGAAACAAGAACATATACCCAGAGTGGAAAAGAAATCCGAGGTAACAATATGGAAGACGAGAGAAAACAGATAAGAACAGAATTGCATATGAAATAAATAGAGAATTTTGTAATGCGTTTCAATGAAGAGTTTGAATGTCTTTGGGTGAGAATCGTGAACGGTTGATTGACTTAATCTCCTCCTCCTTCGACCACGAAAGTCAATGATAACTATATACTCCACAAGTGTCAACCTCGCAGATATTCACCACATCTCAGGACTCCATCCCTTCCAATCCGTAACACTCTTGTCTGCATCCAAAACGACTCCCAAACCACTACTCACATCTCCTCGCATAAGTTCAGACTACTCCTCGTTTGAGGTTATCAGGAAGCCCGTGACAACCAGCGCCACATTACAACAGCATATACGATCGATTGATCGAGTGATGGAATGAGAGAAAATACAGACAGGATAGGCTGAACCCTGACAGCACTGAAGCAGAACTGAGGCATACTGACCAGCGTTGCAGTACTCGAAGACGTGTAGAAGGTGCATATCCGGCAGTATAATTTCAAGACCACCCAACCCCATGATCCCGAGTGACAAATCATGACCACTCCCCTACTCTGCGTACAAAAAATCTTACCAGAACAAACAAACCCTACCACATCCCTTCCAATCCCACACTTTTATTGGCCTCTCCCTCCCCCCCAGCACAACCCCCACCCACTACATTACTTCGGTCCCCCGGGCCCCTCCTACTACCCCCCCGCCGCCAACTACCCAGCGCCACATGGAACGTCGCCCCATAAGCACGCTTTCAAGTTCTCCTACTATCACAGGCTAAAAATTGCAGCATATATTTCGCGGCCAAGTGCTGATCGATAAATACATAATACAATAAGCTTGAGTATTCGACGATAGGATGAATCCCGAAGGAAGGGAGGGAGGAAATGAAGGCTGCATTCACGTCTTTAATACCGCCTACTTACTCCTCTGCTCTTTAGGTAGGGGAAAGGAGTGGTAAAGGCTTTAATAGAGGTTGGCTCAAAGGTTTACTTCCCGGCTTAAGCATTACCACCCCCCTTGTTCAAACACTTATCATGTCACGGAACAAAGAAATTTAAAATACTCCTATGTCTCTTTCCCAGCCGCGCAGGACATCCTGACTACCAGGCTTCTGCTCAAGTATTCTCACTACGAAAAATCGTCCTCTCTTGAGGGCGGATACATGGAGGGTGTAAGTAAGTAAGGAGGCGAGTGAGCGAGTGAGCAGAAAACAAGACTTCCCACGAGCGTGGAGAAGTGCAGCAACCGAAGGAGAAGCTGGAAATGACCTGCTGGGTGTTGGAAATGCTGCTCGGGATGCTCTAGTTATAGTTTCTCTTGTTCCATGGGAGTTCAGAGGTTCGGAAAGAAGTTTTTCCACTGATGGACGGATAGGAGTATAGATCGTCAAAGGAAAGCATTAGGGCAGAACAAGAGTCTGGCATTGGGATCAAAGACGGAAGGAAGTGGAAGCCTTTGTGATGTATTTCTTTTGTTCAAGGACAGCGCAGAATGTTTCTTCCCTTTTATTACCATGGGGGGCAGACCAAGTGATAGGGAGGCCGCGTGGAAGAAAGAGGACAGGAGTTGGTGGTCGATGGAAAGATGAGGACGATGCTGTGTTTTTCATATACATTCCTGTCTCTGCTGTTGGTTTAGCAAGCAAGAAGGATAGACCTAAGTTGCTCGCTATCCACCCCCGTTGCCATTCGGTGACGTATTTTCATTCTCTTAATTCCTGAGGGGAGGTTAAATCATGGCATGCAAAACCCTTTGTTCGAAGGGACCCATGATACCAATCAGTGAATGCCTCCGAACCCAGTAACCCCCCCCCCAGCTCAACTGAAGGCACCAAATCCTTTCAAAAAACCACCGTTCTAGTACCATAAAGTATACATTGCCCAGGCGGGGGACACCAGTTCTATCTCTCCAAAACAATGTGACCAAGTGTGAGAACCGCTCTCCCACAAAGGATTGGAATAGCGATCAACCAAGTGCTATTCAATCAGCCGCATAACATCGAACACGGAAAGCCTACTCACCCCACTTAGCTGCCACAACTGCAGACTTGAAGTTCCGATGCCGGCTAAAACCATATTTCCCACTCAACACTCATTCACCCAACCAAAGCCCTCGCGGGGGAATGGAAACCCGACACCTCCTGTAGGGATTCCACTCCAGGTTTCCCACTTCGCCCCGACCTGGGGGAGAAAAACAATAACCTCCATTGAAACGAAGAAAAAGGTACTTCTATAAGAAAGTTTCCCCAATATTATCCTTTCACCCGTGAAAGATATATTCATGCCTGGCCAGCTCATTGAGATGCCTGATTTCACACAAGTTACCCTCCACCCTCCATCCCTCAAGTATAGCATAACAACTCCCGATCTCGGTGCAAGAGCGGATAACGCAAGCTACTAGTAATACGGCACAGCACAGTGCAGTGCAGCGCGCGGACAACCGCGCACCGCCGGTCTCGACTCGAGTGAAAACCCTGCGCTTCTTGTATTCGCCCGGCAGGCACCCGGGCAGGCAGGCCGGAGGTGAAAAAAACAGCTAGTGTAGGTCGGACTAAGCCCGAGTGATCATTTATGATAAGTAATCCCGGAGTTTACTGCCGGGATGGTGGGACCCTTTTAATTCCTGGGTTGGCGCGCTTTTAAATTGGTGGGTACGGGTACCGGCGTGGTGGTCGATGGGCTGGAGTGATCGGAAGCTGGACTACCGGTACAAGTACTATACTGCGCTGGTGCTTGATGAAGAGGCTGCTGATAGATAAAGAGATAGAGCAAGTGGGTGTTGTTTATCATGTGGTTGCGGCGCAGGCGCCGTGCCGGTGCCGTCTGCGTTATATATTTTTTGATAGACAAGTGCTTGTCGAATGCCTATGGGTTCAGTAGTAACCTATTTCCAGAATAACCCCGCATCATCGTGTAGCAGAAAGCATGTAATTTACAATCAATACTATCATTATCATCAAACATGTACTGTAGTATCAAAAACCCCAGAAGAAAACCCCTCCCCAATAGGGAAAGGGCTAAGAAACCGAGCAAACCTCTTACCCGGCCCAAACCTCTGCACCAATACGGTACCTTTGTAACCACTTCGCCCCAGGAAAGAAAAAAAAGCAACACAATGTCATTTACAAATTACCACGCTCAGCCTGCTCCCTCTCAATGGCCTCGAAAAGGCTCTTAAAGTTCCCAGCGCCAAAGCCATCGAAATTACATCTCTGAATAATCTCGATAAACACCGTAGGTCGGTCCATCAGCGGCTTAGTGAAAAGCTGCAAAAGGTATCCGCCCTCGTCAAAGTCGATCAGAATGCCCAGCTCCTTCAGCTTCTCAAAGTCCTCCTTGACGCGTACGCTGCTCTTGCTGAGCCGCAGCTTCATCTGCTTATAATACGAGTCGGGAACCGAAATGAATTCGATGCCGCGCGCCTTCAGATTCGATACGGCGGCGATGATGTTTGGGGTTCGCAGCGCAATGTGTTGGACGCCCGAGCCCGAGTAGAAGTCGATATATTCCTCAATCTGACTCTTACGTTTTCCGTGGGCGGGCTCGTTGATGGGCATTTTTACTAGCTCGTTGGGGGAGGCCATGACGACGGATTTTAGTGCTGAGTACTCGGTGCAGATGTCCTTGTCGTCAACGGACCAGAAACGGTGGAAGCCGAGGGCTTTCTCGTAGCTACTTACACTGTTAGGTTGTGCTACGCAGGAATTAGATAGAAGAGCGGGGGGGGGGCATACTATTCGCAGACAGTGTCCATCTCGTCCCAGTCCTGGTTACCAACACAATGATCGATAGCCTCCAAGTGGACCGTGGGCAAGACATTGTCCAGAGGGTCCTTGCCAGCAACAGCCCGTCGAAACCCAGGCATGAAGGCGCCAGAATATCCTCCCCGTTGAACAAGTGTGTGCGTGGTATCACCGTATGTCGCCACAGTAGCAACAATCACCTCCCCATCCTCATCACTCAAAACTTCAGGGCCCTTCACTCCTCGAGCGCCGTTCTCTATGGCTTTCTCGTAGACCTTTCTAACATCATCCACTTCGAAAGAAACGTCCTTGACTGCGTCTCCATGGGTGGAGAGATGCTCGTGGATCTCCTTCAGCAGAGCCACGTCTGCCGCCGCAAGCCCAGGTGTCGAAGGCGAGCGAAGGGGCGATGTGAGGACGAAGGTGATACCCCCGTTTGAAATTGCGTGCGAAGCCGTGATCCTGCAACCAGTTTCCAGGCCTTTGTATGCGAGAGGTCGGAAGCCCATTCGGGCGATGTAGTATGATGCTGCTTGTTTTGCGTTGCCGACATACCTATATTTTGTTGTTTCCCCCGGTTCAGTACTTGAAATTACATAGAAGGGAGGACATGAGGGGGTGGGAGCTTTACCAGTGCACGTGGTCGTAACCTCTATACCCTGTCGTCACCAAGGCGGCGGAGGGTGATTGTACACCGCCCAGAGGTAGTGTCTGACCGTTGGAAGTCAGGATAGTAGGACCTGGTGGTGAAGAAGAGAGGGCAGCGGGAGGCATGTTGTACTGTCTATCTGATTCTTCTCTTTGGTTTCTTATATTTATTTATTCAATTCAAGGTGGATACTCGAGAAAAGGGAGCAAGAGTCTCCTCGACTTTTGGTACACACGGGAAGGATGAGCGACGTGATAGATGATGATGGGGCTTTATCTTTGGCACAAAAGAAGAGAGGAAGCACGGTGGGCTCAATGGATTTATAATATGTCCAACCGCCACCTGTTTTTTACAAATAGAAAACCCATACCAAGGCGGACTGGACGCTTTCCGCGGCAACTCCTTCTCCGTCCTCTCACACTGTGCTTCTTTTCTATCCTGAAAGCTCCTACAAACGGATGGCGGTTAGATGGCCGTAGGGCTAGCCAACTCTAGCAACGGTCCGGGTGTGCTCGCCTACACGCGGGTAAAGACGGGCCATGCACACAATAGAGATAAGTAGTTGACGGCTACCGAAGGAGAGCTCTAGAAGGGATCCTGTCATCGGTTGGGCCTGCCGGTAGCTTCTTTGACGGATTGGCAGCTGCGCGAGCCTTGGAATTCGCCGGACACTTCTGCCATGTGCCAGTCCTTATCCCAGCAATGTGGCCCCTCCCCGGAGGATGGTAGCCCTGAAGTAACGTGAGCATATATGAAGACAAAGAGGGGCATTCTCTCATTCTGCTAAAAGCCTTTGATTATTAGATCACCGTACTTTATAACCTCACCTGGCCCCTTTCTACGAAATCCCTCATCGTACAGCACACAGCACATCAGCGTCCCCCCCATCCTCCATACCTTTTTCCACACGATGTCTGCCCTCACAATTAACGACTCTACCGTACTCACGCAGCTTTTTGACCCAGAGTCTGCCCCAACATCTGCTTCCCCAAGCATAGACCCCTCACTTCCTAGTGATCCACACATCCCCCCATACCTTCTCCAAACCCTCAAGCGAACGGAGCTAAAGGCAATCAAGCTCGCGGAATCCTCTCCAACGTCACTACCGGAATCTCGCAGGCTCCTGGAAGAGCTAACAGCCGCCCACCCGACCTACGCATCAGCACACAACAATCTTGCACAGGTTCTCCGAATGCTCTCGGTCCCCGCGACCGAGGTCCTCCCCCACCTAAATGAGGCCATCAAACTATCCTCCCCCTCAACACTGACATCGCCACTCTCCCCCCTGCAGGCGAAGATACTGAGTCAGGCCTACACACAACGGGCCGCGATACATTACTCTATGTTTAAGCAAGGTGGAAACGAGGACATGGAGGCAGCGGCTTCTCGTGATTTCTTCGAAGGTGGTCGTTACGGGAATGCCATTGCTCGGGAAATGGCAGTTCGGACGAATCCTTACGCTAGACTTTGCGGGGCCATTGTCAGGGAAGCAATGAAGAATGAGTATGGGGAGTGTATGTAAAATGGGTTTCAGGTGTTTTTTCCTTCTCCTTTCTCCTCTTTTCCCCTTCCCTAACCCACGGGGTGCCGGTTTTGTAGGGGTTGCTCGGCATGGTGAATAGTTGTGGGCGTTTAATGTACTGTACAATAAGATGGGACAATGTTGGACGCGAGAGTAGGGATTGATTTGGCATGGCACCATACGGCGAGAGAGCAGCACACAAGCACGCTCGGGATCATTCCTTGATGTGAGGTCGGCGTAATGAGCAGAGCGATAGAATTCAAGAGCAAAAGTCCGAATGTATTAATAATATGCCCGGTGAAAGCTGCGTGAAGGGCGATGATGCATTGCATACTCCTCCCTCGCCTGCCTGTGATGGTTCAAGGGCTTGTGCGTTGTGAGTTGTGGTTGCCCCTAGTTACCCTATCAGATTAGCTCTATGAAGAGATGGATGCATCATTTCAGCCATCCGTTCCGCCCACAATGACCTCACTCGCACTCACTCTCTCACTCTCTCGTCTTTCGCTTTCCATCGGGTGAGGGAAGGAGTGGCCAGTGCCCCTGGCATCTTATCATACAAACCCCGGACGAAATGGACGCTGGCGGCTGTGTGTACCAGAACGAGTATCATACTGTAGCCCTGCCGCTGGTGATATGATAGAACGGCGCAATGGACAGCCCTACATGCAAGCTTCCTTTCTCCTCCTCCTCAGCCAATGCACTGACAAGATCTGTGGGGAGGAGGAAAGCGGGGGAATCAGTGAAGTGGAGTAGGTAGCCAACCTTCTTTCGCTTTGTTGGGGCTCGTGTGGTGTTGCCCTCGGATACCCGAATTGTTCCTTAAATGCCGCTACTACCCGCCGGCTCTTTCTCTTGCTCCTTGGCCTTCGGTAGCAGGAGAGGAAGGACTATCAAGGGAAGAATTTGGAATAAGGCATTTCGATATTGGTTCTCTTTCCTTCTTCACTTCTCCTTCCCCAGTATAACTACCGATACTTAAATCTAGCCCCTCCTCCGTCTTCCCATTACCCCACAGCTCTGGAGCTTTGTGAAGGCGGCGACTACGAGTATGGCTATCTTCAAGAACTCGATCCAGTCTCTGGATCATATGCCAATCACTATAGATATGATGACTTTCCTGAACCTGGTAAAACTACTGTTTACTTCCTTTGTCGTGTATATCTCGTCATTGGTGCTTTACCGCCTGTTCTTCCATCCTCTGGCGAGGATTCCGGGACCGTTCTTGGCGAAGATTACGGATTGGTATCATACCCCTTCCTACTCTCTTCCCTCCGCCTCAGGACTGGTTGTTGATGAGAAGTGAATAGGTACACCGTTTACTACGCTTACCGCGGAGACAGACACCTGGCACTTTACAAGGCCCACGAGAAATACGGTCCCGTCATCCGCTTCGCGCCGAATCTGATCTCCTTTAATTCTGCCTCATCGCTGAAGACACTCTACGGCCACACCCCGCTCAGTAGATCTCTACAAAAGTCGCAATTTTACTCTGCATTCCCGGCCGTGAAAGGGGTGTATAACACTCACAATGCGATATCGAAAGCCGAGCACGGGCGCAAGCGTCGTGTTCTCTCTGCAGCCTTCTCCGATGCGGCCTTGAAAAGCGTGGAAGATCTGGTCCTGAACAACATCGATGTCTTCTCCAGCAAAGTTAACGATGCCGTTAAGCGGGGTGCCGGCGTCGATATGGGTGACTTGTTTAGCTGGCTCACTTTCGACGTCATGGGTGAGCTCTGCTTTGGAAAGAGCTTTGGCATGTTGACGGAGGGGACGACGAGGTTTGTTACTGATCTGATCAGTCAAGCGGCTCATAATCATTATATTGCATGTCCTCTACGGGTCTATATTTTCGCCCGTCGTCCTTTGCTAATGATTTGGGAAACAGAACGGAAATTACCTACCATTGGTCACATTGAAACTTTCCAAAGTCCTCTTCCCAACAATCTCCCGCGACCGTTGGAGGTTCATTGAACACTCCCGAGCTTGTGCAAATGAGCGTATGAGCCTCGGGAGGGGCTACAAGAAGGACTTCTTCTACTATCTCCTCGACGCCAAGGATCCAGAAACTGGCGAAGGTTTCGAAACTAAGGAATTGTGGGGCGAAGCCAATGTTCTCATGATTGCCGGTTTGTTCCCCCATATTATCAATACGCCCATGCTGGTATTAACGTGATATCTAGGATCCGATACAACTGCGACCGCCATGTCCGCAGCAATGTTCTACCTTTGCCGCAATCCGCAAACGCTCGAGAAACTAAAGAGCGAAATACGCAGCACATTCACCAACAAGGAGCAAATTGTTGTCGGAAAAGAACTTGGCGACTGCCACTACTTAAAAGCCTGTATCGACGAAGCCATGCGCCTAGCTCCTCCAGTTCCAGGGCTTCTCCCTCGCGAAGTCACCGCCAAGGAAGGTATAGAAATCGACGGAGTTTACATCCCTGAAGGAGTTCGTGCCCTCCTTCTCTCCCCCTCCCATCCTAAAAGCAGAGAAACTAACTAGAAAACAATGAAAAGAGCATAGCAGGAACCCCAATCTACGCTCTCCACCACAATCCTGCATACTTCCCTGATCCATTCTCGTTCAAGCCGGAGCGCTGGCTATCTACCTGCACTCCCGAAGAAGAAGTCGAGGCTGCACGATCCGCTTTCACACCCTTCTCCATCGGCCCTAGAGGGTGTATTGGCAAGAGCGTGGCGTACATGGAGCTTAGACTTACCCTTGCTAGACTGCTATTTGAGTACGATTGCGAGGAAGTCGAGGCTGAAGGGAAGGCTGCGCTTTGGAAGGAAGGGTATGCCATGGTTGACGGGGAGTATAGACTTATGGATCACTTCACAAGTCGGAAGGAGGGGCCTGTGATGAAGTTTTCTAGGAGGCAGTAGCGGGCACTATTGATCGACAGGTGGGGTGTATTATATCGTTTTCTAGGGTTTCTCCTGTGACCCTTTTTCGTCTAGGGTGGGTTAATACTGGTTTGGTAATTGAAATTCTTGTGTTGAAAGTAGTTGTCGTGTCGTAGTAGGAGAGTGTGTGATAGTAGCGAACGTTCTTACCGACTGCCCTCAAATATCCGGCTCGTTTTCAGATGGACCCTCATTTCAATAGCCACCGGGTTCTATCATGAAAATACCGCACCCTAGCGCTCGCCTTGCACTCGAGTAAACAAGCGCCTGCATCAAAAACTCCCTATGAGCTGACCAAAAAGCAGCTCTAGAGACATATCGCCAAGAGAGCTCATCCTTTGCTGCCCCCCCCGTTAATCTTGGAAAGCCAGGGCACCACGCCCGCCCAGCTGCAGTGCAGTACACCATAAAGAGTTCTTTCACACATCCCTCCTCCAAGCTCCCCTTGCCCGTCGGGCAAAAACCACAATAGCGGCCACCAGCTAGAAGGCACTACCTACCACCAGCCTTCGCGAAAATAACCGCTAAATATAACGACCCCCCAGAGATTCCCAGCACGAGCATTATAATGCTCCGTGTATTTTGTGCTGGTGGTGTAGTGAAAGAAAGAAAGAAAACCCCCCATCACAACTGTATTATAGCTAGGATGATAATATCATACCAATTTCAATTCTCCCCACCTCTAAACCCCCCGGGAGGCTATGGTAGCACTCCATCACCGCATGCGCTACACTCTCCGCTTTTCCATTCTTGCCCCTTGAGTTCTGAACCTGATGAATTGTTCCGAAACTGCCGCCGCGCGGCGGGCTATAATACAGTACCTATTACCCTTACTGATTGATGTCATTCAAGTCACCACCCTCTCTCTCTTTCCGGAACAACATAGAATGAGTGCAAATATGTACATACAAATAAATAAATAACTATACAAAGGATTACCTATGATGCGGGCACTATTACTCGCAGTCTATATCATATCCAATTAGGATAGGTGCCCGTGGTTGCCGTTGGAGCAGAGGGGGTGGGTGGGGTGAGGCGTATCCGGCAGTACCGGAAAATCTCGCATGATCCACTACATACCCGTATCGGATCGTCAGTCAGCCAGCGGGGAATTGTGGCATCGATATATCATAGGATGGGTTTGGTTTAGTTTGATAGGGTATTTTACTTGTTATGGAATTGCGAATGCCGGTGCATCCTGCGTGCTCGGGTTTTTTACTATTATTGGTATGATACTGGGGGGGGGGTTTGTTTCTAAGGGCGGGGATTAGATTGGGGCTAGCGGAGATAGTGGATTGTCCGAGGTTTCGTTATAATATTATGATATATTATGTAATAATACATACGGCGTTTCCTGGGTATGACATATGATGGGATGGTTTTGGAGATATGGGTGTGAGGGCTTAGGGGTTCTGAGGGGTAGGGAGTGGAGAGGTGTTCAAGATCATAAATTCATTTAGCTGTACTGTACCGATCTGGATAATGGAGAGGTGGGAGGTGATGGGTCTGGTACCGGTGCAATTAATAGCAGCATTATATGTACGTACAGCACAGTAACTTATGATACCAGTACAGCACAATGACAAAGCTACTATAATCCTCACTCACCCCCCTGCGCCGGGAGCGGCTTAAGTAACAACCTCACTCTTGCCCCAATTGATCACCTATAGCAACCAAGGAACCAGTAGCCAATCCGGAACCTGATCATATCCGAATTTCGTCCGAATCGGACTTGTCTTGCGCTGCCGGTGGGCGAGGGAGCTGTAAAAAATCCAGCAGAATGAGGGTTCTTGGAGTTTGCTGCGGATTTATAATTGGGGGTTTCGGATTTAGTTGGGTTTGGTTGCTCTCAAAAAACACTTTGCTTGCATGATCGAGGATGACTTGGTATGTCCGAGAAGTGCGAGTTTGGGAAGCTCAGTCGGGCAGGAGAAGGAGATAAAAGTATGATAGAGATATGGTAGACCAAAGAAGAAAAAAAGAAGAGGTCTAAAGAAACGGCCCTCAGAAGGGTAAATGTCAGCATCGCGGTAATTGCTCATTACTGTTATATCCGCCTCTTCCTAGCCTTGGGAGGATTGTACAGCACAGCCACACCCTACTAAGTTATACCTGAACTCGATAATCCGAATACCTCTTCCCCTGTCCCGTATGAACCTCTGGGGGTTCTAAAAATCTTGGTACCGGAACCTGGCCAGCCGCCCCGGATCACTCAGTGCGCCGGATGGATTCTTCGGGTTTTGGGCATCTAGGATAGCGGGGGGCGACTCTATTACCCTTAACTAGGGATAGCATGCGTTTCGGTGACTGGTCGTATTGGCCCTACTTGTATGTGGCATTTTCCCAGCCCAGTAAGTATCTCTACCATTTATAGCTTATGCGTTGGCTATCTGTTTAGTCGCTTCCTCACTTCATAGCCATCAGCAATTGCTAGCAGTGTCCGTTAGTGTTCGAATAATCCGGTGCCTTACCATACCTTACACACTTGATACCGTACGGGAAATTACCGCGAATTACACTAGGAAGATAAAATACTGGAAAACGGCATCTCCCATCTTAAATTCTGATTTTGGGTAGTCCTATCTTCCATTGGACGTGTTGACGCCTGCCCTTGTGTGACAGATGTTTGGCAGACAGTATGCTTAAAAAAAGGTTCGTACCCTGTATATAAACTTATCAATTCAAACGGGCACTAGATGTGACATTTCTGCATGATTTTTGGTATGTTTGAATGCTTCTATGAACATAACCTTAGGGGAAAAGAAGGGTTAGGAGCGCTGCAGAACTGATAAAAAGAGGACAACTCCTGCAAAATATTGGCCAGACATTCTTGGCAATGATATGAGCACCACACTACTGTACGATCCAGGATTATGATCTGAAGCTTTACCACGGTGGGAAAACGGCACGTGGTGGGTTTACCGTGCCTTACCGTATGGTACCGCATCGTATTGAATGGTAACTTATCGTACCTTACCATTCGAACACCAGTGCCCTTCGAGTGATTGTAAGTGACTGAATACCATCGCTCCTGGGATTGAATAAGTGAAATCCAGGGTATAAAAAGGAGCTCAGTCGAGTGGGAGGAAGCTTCTTTTAATGGGCTGAACAAATGCTTAGGATAGTCCTATAGAATGTAGGAACCCAAACCACGTTGTGTAATGAAATTAGTCCTCACTCAGAGGTTAAGGATTCAAGAGTGCACATAGCAAAAGATTCATTGTAACTTAATCCCCAAATTCTCCTTTTTGATTTTTTTTCTTAGATCGCCTATGGATGCTTTGCTGTCTACCTATTCTCTTCGTACGTACTACCAGGTTTATTTCCGCCCGGCATGTTCGGAGTTCTTGATATAGCAACTAACTTTGGTACACGACGTACAATACTTTCTTCGCAATGAGAGGGGTTTGTGGAGTCTGTTTTTCTTTTTCAAGATGGCGTGTACCATTTCTCGAAAGGCATGCCTTTATGGCTTGAAAATCGGTTCCAGGATTCAGAAATGGAGCCGTTCGTTTTTGCCATGGGGGGGGGGGGCTTCGAGCGTCTCTACTCCTTTTGGAATTACGGGTATCCGGAGAGTTTCTAAAAGACTGTAGGCCACCGTTTTGAAAGGGTCCCCGCCATGACTTCTTTCAGAGTGCGTTGCCTCCTTTGCCCTTAGGCAGTCTCAGGGGAGAGTTTTGAAGGTAATTATGGCTGGCTTCTTGTAGGATACTCGGCCTTCCGGAAGGGGTTGAGCTGGTTTAGTTTGGGTCATAGAATATGGCCTACTGTTATCACAAGTTAATTCTTACTCGTAACTGGGGAGCGAACTTACCACCACTCCCTAGCTTTAATAGGATTCCTTTCCCGGATCCTCTAATTTCTGCGCTGCGCAATATATCAACGCCTAGAGCAAGCTAGGATCCATACCCTCCTGGCCTCCTAGCGACCAAGTTGAGGTCAGATATGCTATGCAGAATTTCTCACTTGAGATGTTTCGCTATAGCCTGCCTGTCTAAGCACTCTTCTAGAATGTAACACCGGAAAACTCACTAGCAGTACCTGTGCAAGAAGTTCCCCAACTGGACTCATCAAGTAAGCATACCCCTCATCTGGCACTGGGGGGCCCAAACCCCCTGTCAGCTGGGCCCCTCCAGGACACCACCCTAGCGAAGGTAATTGAACTGCCATTGCGGTACGGTACAGTTGTGAAAACTTGGTTAGGCCTCACTATCCCTCTCGCTGTATCACTGTGAGCCCCCCCCCGAGTGACTACTTATGACGACAGCTCGCAGGGGGAGAGCGGGGGTTGGCATACCCCAGCACAAGTGTAAGATAGGCATGCTACATGAGCTCCAAAACATGCGCCTCACGTTTAGATGGAATTAAATTGAAAAAGAAGCAATTTGAAAGATTGGTAGCAGGTATCCCTAGGGATTGGTGCAGCCCTTAAGCCAAATGCGCCCTTATCAACAGGCAATTCTTCCCCGTTATCGGCCCCCAATTGCTCCGTTGACTGAAAATACCCGGACCGATGTGGAATACGGCTGCGGATCCCCGGACCTCCCTAGCAATGGCCTCAAAGGCAGCACCTCCGGTGGCCTCGGATTCCGGAGGCCCCTAGTCGTAGACTAGCTCACTGCTTCAGACCGCCTTCTGCTGGCCTCTTCGGCAAAAACAATGCTTTTACTGAGCAGAGGCTACGTCGCACTACAATATGCCACCTCAAAGTCGCCCACCTTCCATAAAACACTGGTCCGTAGTATGACAGTGGAGAGAACCACCCTATTAGGGAACGCTAATAAGGCCTTCTGCGAAAGAAAATAACCTCATTCGGTGCTTCGGAAACAGGGGGTGGCCTAGCCCCCGGTGAACCCTGAGGGGTTTTCCCATCCTGTTCTAGGGGCATACTAGTAGCCGGCTAGAGTAGCAGGCATAGAGTCATTAGGTGCATTGTGGCCTTAAGTCTGCCCAACCCCACCCAGGACCGCATGACACTACCGAGCACACACCAGCCCCTCCAAGAAATACAAGTACAAACAGCCGCCTGGGGGGTCATGTTGGACGGGGCCCTCGAGGATTGCGCCTACTGTGAGATGTGCCAAAAGGCAGTATAAAGAGACGTATGTCTGGAGTTTATCAACTCCCCCTCAGGCAAGAACGCAAACGCAGTTCGGGGCAACTATGGCGACTGAAATGATACTATTGTAATCCCCCCTCATCCCCCACCTCCATTCTGCCGCTTCTGCCCTCTCTACTCCTCTACTCGAGTATGGATACTAGCGGGGTGTGAAAGACATAGCGTGAGGGCAGCAATGAAATAGCACCTCACACCAAAAACACAAAGGCAATAATCCACCCCATCAGCCTAACCTTGATAGAGCCATGGATCAGCGATCCCAATGTTAGCGCGCCCCTATAGTATACGTACCCGACCAAGAATCTGAGATCTCATTGGCGGGGGCGCTCTGGGTGCTGCGGTCCACAGATATAAGCTGCCCCGCGCGATCGCAAGGCGGTCAAAAGATTAGCGCTTTAAGATGTTCCTAGAGTAGGAGTTTGCAGGTAGCCGATGTTAGATCATGAACGGTTAGGCGAGAAGGAATGATGCCGAGGTTTGAATTTCGCTTTAGGTTGTGTATGTTTTACTCTCTGCTTTCAGTGTTTGTGTTTTAAATAGGGCGTTAGTGGGGTGTATGGCCTTTACCGGTATTACGTTCTCCTATGCCACTACTCTCTCCGCCCCGTCATCTGGATCATTAGGCGCTGGGCAGTACATGTGAGAACTGCTGGCCGTGCCGGCATAGATAGCCTATCTGGGGTGGATGCCCGGGAGGGGAGCCGGACAGCTGGACATTATGCTTCCATGGTTTGTGGATCCGCAGGCCAGGCAGTAGGAGCGGGGGCTCTCTAAGCCTTTCTTTGAAACCGGGTTAGAGTGAGGTCACATATTCCGGTTGTACAAAGCTGGGTATTGGTTACTGAGATACAGGGAAGGAAGGACGGGTTGTTAGGAGTGGAAGCAATATAATTTCTGTGGGGACTGGGTTTGGGTATTTAAGGTCAAGTTGGGGGGGGGATGTGAGTCCCTAGCGGCCTGATATTGTCGGGCCTGTTTCTAGGAAGGGTAATAGTAGAAAAAGGATGTCGGGGAGTGATTCGGTTAATGACCCGGTACCGTGGAGCCCCGGGATGCCACGCCCATTTCGCAGTACAGTAGAATCCAGTTTTATTCGATCGCCGAGGCACAGCACATGCATAGCATCCGCCGGAACCTCTTCTCAGCACGAGTAGTTAGTTCTCATAAGCCCCATTGTCCACTAGAGTTCGGAGTCATACAGTACCTTTGTGTTGACCATGGAAGGCTGGCGATTCCAAACAAACGCATCCTTCGTAGCAAGCCCCATCGCCACTCCATTTAACCAAAAAGCTTCCGGTATGTCTCCGAAACTCAATAAAGGTCCACCGTAACAAACGCAATTCCCGTCTGCAGTATCCCCGGATGGAAGGAGGGGAGGGGTATTCAGGATTCCTGTAAGCGCCAAAATGAAAAAAATTCCCCGCCAGATCTACCGAGGTTTTGTAGATGCGCATTTCGTATGTATGAACAATTCGAAAGTGAGACAATGCCCGGGCCAAATTGTATGGTAAGCCTCGCACTATTAGTAGACCCTTTCGGCCATCATGAGTGATGCCCTATGACCAGCGCAGTCCAGGTTGTATGAGTATTGCTTTTTTTAAGCCCTATCAATCCCCTCGAGTGCTCGAGTACGGTACATATGGGAGGCGGACGACGAACGGGGGGTAGTGAACAGCACTCTCAAATTTGACGTTTGCCGCCTTTAATAACATGTATTCGTGCTGCTGGGAGAGACACCGTCACTAGACTTTTGGCGTATTGTTCGCTGTCCTCCCCTGCCAGTTGTCCCCTCTACCGGTATATCAACCCCGCCTAACCATAGAATCTCACTCGTATTTAGTTTCGCCTGCTGGGATTGGCCTACGTGTTGTCTGACCACGAACTCCTCCAGTGGCACCGGCGTTAGATCGGCCTGCGTTCCCGGCGGGAAAATACCCAACCCGGATGGAGGCGCTTCGCGACCGTGAAGATCCCATGCGTAACCGGGTTTAAGCCTGTTTCCAGTAGCCCTAACCCCTTTGTAGGTACCTGAGTGACATCACATCCGAGTTCCGGAAAATCATTTGGCCGAAGCCTTAGCTCGCGGCAAGGGGCTGGAAAACAGAATGCTGCAGAACCACCACCAGAAGTGACGTAGTCTAGTTTATCCACAGAGCCTAAGCGCGCGTCTAGCCACCCTCTGCTTCTCAAACCTTGACATTAGCAATAGCCTACGTCAGTTGTAACGGGGAACCTCAATTATGATAACTTGTTTTGGCCAAAAGGCGGGGTAGAGAGTTGTGTGGCTGCCTTGAGCAAAGTGCTAGAGTTGTGGTTTTAGGTAAGAGGGAGATATTATACCGGATATTTGTGAATAGCAAAGTTGGTTGCAAACCATTGGGTTCCTTTGGCATTCATTCAGTTTTAGGAGCTGGGCGATATAGTTGGGGGTGATAATAAGTTTCCTGAACCGCCCTACCGACTGCCCGCCTGGCAATTATAGACCTATCACCGAATAAGAGCCGCAGGTGTTTCCTACTGAGTGAATCCAGGCCTCTACTGCCAGGAACTGCTTTGCCATTTTTTTCTAGTGTCTTCGGAGTCGTCCACCGTGCTGTGCTGATTTGGTAGGTGGCAGTTGCCACTCCCCGACATTTGATCCTACCGTTATCCCAAGTAGTACCGGTATCCCTTCGTTTGATCCCGCGGCTTGCCGCTAGCGGTGTGCCAGCGTCATTTATGTGTGCGCGGTACCAATAAGTGTATGGCTATATATGCCATTGGCCATTATCCCCTAAAATCTGGCACCCACTCAGGTTTAAAATGGTGGACCCAAGCCTATTTGAGTGATCAGGAGCAAAATCATGGGCACACTGAACCCTGCTGATTTTGCTCCATTCCGAGCATTAAGGGACCTGGCGGCCTGATGGCAAGGACAGTCTGATTTCGATTTCGATAAGATATACTAAATACAGTAAGGATTGGTAGTTAAAAGAGAAAAAAATAGACTACTGAGGAAAGCGCGAAATTCAAAGTATAAAATTTAGCAAAGGGGGGATGGAAAAAGAAGAGAGAAAAGCTGGCTATGGAGCGGGCAATAAAAGAGGGCCTGATATTTACTCCTCCTCCTGCTTGTGTTTCCTCCTTTTCTGAATGGGTTGTCTTGTCTTTTTCTCTTTTCTTTCGAGTGAAATCCTTACTGTATTTAGTATATCATATCAGAATCGTCATCAGACTGTCTTCACCATCAGACCGTCAGGCACTTTACACCGCTTCTCAAGCAAGGCGTTTACGCTATCATGATTGCGCGAATAGACTAGTGGCCAACATTGTGGATGGGTCTAAACATGACGGCGGTTTAAGGTAGGCTTTGCCCACTAACTTTACTGACTAGTCTTTGCTGATCACAACACTACAGCAATGCGAAAAAGCTGTGAAATTCAGGAGCAAACGAAGGGATAACTTTTTCTTGAATTAGAGGTAGCTGTCAGCCCATATGCGAGGCGTGATCTGGTATAGGTGAATGAGTAAAAGGATGTCAGCTTGTGGGTTTATACGAAGAATTGGGGCATTTTTGTTCATGTTTACCGGAACAAATTATTTCAAGTGCTATCACACTTTCTATATTGTTCGTTTACTGGTTCTGATGTGTGGGTTAGCAGTTGTTGTCTATTGACAAGAGGAAAGACAGTATTGGCCTGATTAATATTTCGGAATCCCCTATTTTGACCCATAATTACAACTTGAGTGTCAAGTTATGGTATCAACTAGAAATGCCATACAAAAGAAAAATGGCTTGAAGACATCTATGATCAGGGTGAGGCGGATTTCTGGGGTGGTAGCCAGGCGCTGCTCGATCCCATGGCAGGTGGTCTGATTATAACATAGGCACATGACCAGCACTCCCATGGTATCATAATAGTACAGCTGTTGCATGTCGGAAAGATCTCGTGGAAGATAAAAACCTAAAGGACATCTTAAACATAGGAAATAAATCTCAAAAGTAAGCTAATAATGCCTAAAGGGCAGCCATCGGAATGAATAGTTTAAAGGAAATTTCAACGGATGATGATCCTGCGTTAAGGGGCACGATCTTATCTAATCAGTTGTTTTTAAGGCTAATTTCTTATTGTTGGTGAGACAGCCGTTGAGGGGATCCCGGATACGGCTGCGGGGCCTTCGCCGGTAATGACAACCTGGTTTGCTTGTAGATCGCACCATAACTCTCGAGGTATGATACCGTTGTTTGTATTTTCTCAACTCAACCTGACAGAATGGAGTCTAACTCGCGAACTGTGCCATCGAGGATTCTACCGCACAACGGAACTCTTTTATCGTGCGATTCAAATAACCCTTTGGCCAGGGTCAGGGCCTTTTTTTGTTTCTATTCTTCATCGACGGGCCCCGCGTGGCTCGTGCTATGGCTCTGTGAATTTGCCGTCCTCCTCAAGGGATTTGGATCTGATATACTCCAAGGGGCACCTATTACCCGCCTGATCGAACTGGCAGTGTGCCGCCAATATCTTAGCGTCCACAACCCCGACCTTGTTGATAAAGATGGCTATGTGGATGAGGTTCACTGCAAAGTGGATGATATACAGGTGGAGATGGCATTGATACTTGGAGTTGTTGGGCTTCTGGGTGCATTTGTTGGTACGTATCGACAACTTTCTTCGAAGCCCTTGGTGGATTGGGTTCTCTCTCGGTATCTAAACCTAGATTAACGTCGGCGACAGAGCTTTTGGTGTCTGTGCCGCTAGGGATTGTGGCAGATAGAAGGGGCAGGAGATTTGCGCTGACACTCAATGTTGTGGGAGGATTGTGCTATTTCTTGTGGGTCCTTATTGTTTGTTAGTTGCACCTACTATCTGGTATTCAGGATTTCGCTCACGCGGACTACGCCTCGGAGAAGGTGTATTCTACAACTTTTTTCAGCCGAGGTTATTGGTTGCCTGCTCATTGTTCTACGCCATCGGTGGAGGTCCCCACATGTTCTCCGCCTTCATCCTAACCATGATTGCAGATATCACAACTGAAAAACAAAGGTTCGGCAGCTCTTGGGGTTATGCGCAATTAGGTCTAATGATTTTATCCGTAAGCCTCCAGGACTCGTCACTTCTACGTCGTTCAATCCATTGTACAAGTTGTTCAACTGATATCTCCGGCTATCGGCTCCCTGTTTTTGGGCATTGGATTATGGATACCATTTTATGTAGGGTTTTCTGCGATGGTACTCCTCGTAGGGGTGGTGTTCGTCATCCCAGAGACTGCCGTTCCTAGAAATCCTGTACATTTACCAACGGAACAGGATCCATTGCTTGATTGTTTAGCCTCTAGCCCTTTCGCAACTACTGTCGCGTCGGGGGATACAGAACGAATAATGATCACTGACCCGCATGAAGCCCCGCCTTTACGCTCCAAGCCTCTGAGTCGTGCTCAATTTCTCGACTTGGCGTTGCATCAACCTATCATTCCACTTTCGCTTGCCACTTTCTTTTTCTCAAATCTCTGTCGCGGGTCATTGAGTCTGCTGCTGCAGTACATTTCGAAGCGATACGACTGGTCGCTTTCTCAGGAAGGTTGAACTTCAGTTTCGGCCCGCTAAATGCTGACTCGTTGATTAGGCTGGATACTTGATATCATTAAAGGCACTCTCTAGCACTATTCTGTTTTTGTTCATTCTGCCATATCTTACACACTCCCTGACGATGTCCTGGGGTCTATCCACTCAAAACGCCAACCTGTTAGTGGCAAAGATAAGCATCAGCTTATTGACATTGGGGTGTCTATTAATCGGCTTAGCTGCCACTGTACCATTACTGGTGATTGGTACGATAATAATAGCCCAACCATTTTTTCGCATTGTTAACTCACACTGATAGCCCTATTCATCATGTCCTTGGGATTCGGGTTTGAGACTGCGGTGCAATCTATTGTTACTTCGATTGTACGGAAAGACCAAGTTGCTCGGCTCTACTCTGCCATATCTGCCGCTGAAACTGCGGGCACCCTAGTCGCTCAGCCCTTGCTGGCGTTAGGGCTCGCTGCGGGATTCCGACTAGGTGGTCTGGCGGTTGGGCTTCCATGGTTTATGTGTGTAGTGAGTGGACCTTTGTGCGCCCGCACATGCCTCCTTGCTAGTCTAACGGTGCACCCCATTTTCAGGTGTTTTATGCCATTTCTGCATTCCCCGTTTGGTGGATAATGGCTGAAAGCTCGGTGCCTACATCTAGTCCCTCAATTTGACGTTGGGAAAGAACATTGATAAGGCACAAATCGGGAGATTGATAGAATATTATTGCCTCAAATACAGGAACAAGTGGGGCCCTCTAACTGAGACAAAATTGACAACATTTTTTTGAGTATTCGCAGGCACATAATAAAATAAGTTCAAACAAGATTCGACTGAAAAATCCAAAGAACGCGGATTAGATTTAGCAAAATACGCCTTCAAGCGTGATCTGGGCTCGATAGTCTCCTGCTTCTTCCAATATCAATATACGCACTGACGAGTAGGAAAAGATCTCTCTTACTGCTCTCCGGCACACCATCATACCTTCTCTCGCAATTAAACGCATCACTTCTTACAATCTTGACAGACCCAGCAGATACGGGCAGGCCACAGCTTGGAATTATCCATCCTCTCATGACACCCAAAAGTCCACACAGATTCCACCGCCTGAGTAGGTTCTGTTTCAGGGGTGATGGGCAATGTGATGCTCACTCTACCTATGGTCTTCTCAACCCCGTATGGTGCGTCATGGATCTCATCACGGAGCACCGTCAAGCCCACCAAGCCTCCAATCCCCAACCCAACCAGCAACCCGTAGAGCTCCTTCACGAAATCCTGGTCGAATGTGATCCTCGGGAAATTCTCCACAGAGGGAGGATTGAACCCGAACTCGATGGGGTAAAGGTGACCGTTGGAGTACGCCCACGATCTTGGGACCACCATGCCACCGAACACTGAGTCCCCATTGGCTTCAGACACAAGCCAGGGTGTGGCCACATTCCCGAACTCCACTAGCTTCTCTTCTGGTGTCATGTCAAAGTGCTTGTGCAGGACCATGAGCCCGAGGGTTTTGTGAACGCCATAACGGATGAAAAGGGATCTTTTGGTTGATATGGAGGTTTTTTCAGTCAGGGTGTGGTCGGTCTCGAATGTGTGAACAAAGGACGAGGGAAAATCTTTTGGAAAATAGGGGACTGGTTAGTGTACAAACCTGACCTCTCCCAACATCTCTTTAGCTACGGCCTTCTCCTCCAGGCTTCTATAAGCTTCATCTATGGGCTGTAATTGAGCAAATACTTCGGGGCGGTACGGATGGGGGATGTAAGCGGCGCCGACCATAGTTCGTTTTGAGAGAAAAAAGAGTGGTGGGGAAGTAGCAGTACTGGTGGTAATGGGAATCGAACAAATCAGATAGAGGGGTGATTGGGGCCAGAAAATGGAATAATAGGAATCTGTCGTTTCCCTTTTCTATTAGATGAAGAGGTAGAGCAGATAGATAGCTGGATAAGGGGATTCCTGATGTTCCTCACCTTCATTCCATCCATCGTTAATTCAACATTGGGGAGTTTATATAACCCTGGGACAGCAAAACAGTAATACGTGGTATCATAATTCTCACCGGGACTAAGGAAAACCTGCATGTCTTTAGGGATCAAACCAAAGGCCACTCAAATCATCCCCCCTCGAGCTGAGGAGGCACGGTCACCAACAAGATTCAAACAAGTTTACTATCTCTGTTCCGCCCCCCCCTCCATCCTTACATCTTACACCTGCCTATTTCACCCTGTGATAAAACACAAAAAATATTCACCCTGTCACCCTCCTCAATCTCCAGTCATCATCCACGAACTCCGCAATGAAGGAGAGGGCGAACAAACCTAAAAAAAACTTGGGGAGGATTTCTTCCGAAATTGGCATCCTGACCGGATTGCGGGGGGGGGGGGGAGGTGGGAGCAGGAGTGCACATCACGAAATCTTGGCCGACGACTACCTACCTGTGTACGAATCTGCTGTGTAGGAACCCGGCAGCCCTGAAAAAGAGGCCAAATCTATTACCCGCAGCCCCACGCGGAAAGGAGTAAAGAAAATAGCCGGCCACGTTCTAGGTTGGGAATTTACTCCTGAAAAACGAGCAAACAGGGTTCGTGAGGGGAGGGAAAAGAGAAAAGGAGAGTGACTGGTGTGTCTGCACAGGTGAAATGAAAGAAAGATGATACGTGCGAAAAAAACAAGCCTGTCGTCAAATCGAGTCCCCCGGGCTTGGTGTAAACTTGCTTGGTGAATGGAACATAGGAAAGTGATGAGTGGCGAGAGGGAGGGGAAAGTGAAAGAATGAGTGTGGGTTCATGAGTGAGAGAGAGTGCTGGAGAGGCAGAGAGATAGGCGGACGGGTATGTGCTTACAATTGACTTGCTTACTCGCCCCCCTCTCGGGAGGTAATTGTCTTACGAATTGATAATAGTACGGAGACCGTACACGACGAATTCTTGCTCCACACTTGGGGCTGTCTACGAGACCCTCGTATGATACAGCAAGACCGAACAGTTCTGATATAAAATCTCGACTTAGAAAACATGCCAAACGTACCCTACATACCCTGCTGAGACATTCCCGGATGCTAGGAGGTTGATAAAACCGCACACTTCGGGTTCATTGTGGCCATGTGACTGCATATAGTCCGAGTTTTACACCTTACCTTACGGCACTTTCGATCCAGATCACCGCCGGAGCACCAACCAAGATTAGAGCAGGATCAACAGGGGAGCACGATTGCGATTGCTAACTAGACCCCCCCATCTGTCACCCTCCTTGCCTCCCACCTTGCGTCTACACATTATCGACGGAACAGCCCCCACCAACAATCTCTTGCAAGAAGTGGAGAGGGGAAAGAAAAAAAGATAGTTCCGGGGAAGCCCCTCCTCCCCCTCCCCTCCTTATGGGGGTAAAATAATCAATCCCATCAAATCAATTGACACGACTGATGAGGTCGGCATTCAGGTAAGGGGCGAACGGGACGCAGAAAAAAGCATCCAGTGATCACGTGGTGTGAAATCCAAGCAAAACGTCCTCAATCGATCGGTCAAACTTCAATAACCAATAGCCATACACTCTGCTCGAAAGGGACAAAACTGGGGAATCAAGTAACGTAAATTGCCGTGAGCCCGCTAAGCACGGGATCCCGTTCAATCATGGCAACCAGTGAAAAATGAAACTGCTGTTGGATTATCTATATTAATAATAGAGATAGTGCTATGAAAATCTAGCGACAAGTACTTTAAAAATGGAGAATCAGAAAATCTACCTTTGATTTCATATTAAAAAAGTAGTTTCTCTGTTATAGTTGCTATAAGATTGCTCATGTCAGAGAGAACTTGGAATCTTTCCTAACAATATAAAATTAGGAATTCCTTAAAGAAAGGCATTGAGGGGTTGCATCAGCAAAAGTACACATTTGCCCCCTATACCTCATGAGGCATGTGAGGGATGGGGGGCAAAATTATCAAACTCCAGTTGATGTATGGGTCATCCATACCCTCATAAACCTCGGTTAAATCC
>Ga0307513_10001295_pt1 | contig 36203 bp, 39 predicted proteins | sample 15_EM_MG_FD_202174 | JGI IMG/M metagenome (GOLD analysis project Ga0307513, IMG submission 202174) | Populus trichocarpa ectomycorrhiza microbial communities from riparian zone in the Pacific Northwest, United States - 15_EM | ecosystem: Host-associated > Plants > Roots > Unclassified | place... | reverse complement strand
AGGAGATGGAGCGGTTCTTGAAATACATGCGCGACCTGGGATGCGGAGGTCTCAAACGCGACGAGCTTGACGCCTTTTCTTTCGATCTTCACGACCTGAGTTTGGATAATATATTCGTTGACGAGAATGACCACACTACCATTGTAAGTTGGGGTTCTTTTGGAATTTCTTGCTTCAACTCGTCTCACAATATGCCTTATTATGACGTGCAGACATCAATAATCGACTGGGAATCGACGTGCATCCGACCATTATGGCAATGCGCACACCTGCCTGCATTCCTTGCCGCCCACCCGCACTCGCATGAAGCGGACATGTTCCGCGAAGAAATTGGCAAGCTGGGTCCATTGGGGGGATTGTGGTTGCGTGGGGAATCAGAGCGAGGGGAGTGGCGGCGGGCTCACAAGGTACTCGAGTGGGACGGGTGGGAGGAGGGATTGATTTACCAGACACTCGGTTTGGATGAAGAAGGCGAAACATCTAGCTGCGGTGGACATGTCGGCACTGGACTTTTGCGGTTGCTTTGATCAGACTGAAAACACTATAAGAACATGATGCAGTAATGACTTTCTAGAGAACTTTCGTCTGTTACCGCGGGGGAGACCCGGTGCTCTCCGACAGAACCACGGACAGAACCGACGGAGCGGCGGAGCAGAATACAGTAGAACAGCGTGAGCGTGGAGAGGGGCAGGTGAGCGGGGCAGGGGTAACACAACCGGTGCTGCTGCTGCTGCTGCTGCTTGCTGTCGGGACACGTCCACTCGTGAATTGACATCGTATCTCGCCGGGAGTCTCACTCTTCCTTACAGTACTTATAAAAACACTGGTCCTACTCTTCTACTCTTTCCACCCTGCCACCTCTCCTGCCTGCCCACCGCAGCAGCAATGCCCTCGCTGAACCTTGAACCAATTTATTGGCCATTATATGGACTGGTACCACTTGTCCTACTCCACCTTGTCCCATGGCTTCATGACCCTTTGAGGCAACGTGATATTCCAGGTCCACCCATCGCTCAGTTCACCGACTGGTGGCTCGCACTTGCTGCCTACAAAGGGAAACGTAGTGAGACGGTCCATAGGGCACATATCAAGTACGGTACGCCGCCCTCGTAAATCTTCTTTCCTCCAGAAGTCCTCAATCCACGTGCAGGCCCTGTGATCCGTCTCGCACCGAACCACATTTCTATTGCCAATCCGGATGCTTTGCAGATTGTCTACGGTCACCAGTCAAGAACCTTAAAGAGCGAGTTCTATGATGCGTTCGTAAGCATCACCCGCGGTCTTTTCAATACTCGAAGCCGCCTTGAGCATACACGAAAGAGAAAGATGGTCTCTGCTCTGTTCTCGACGCACAATGTCACTCAATTCGAGTTCAACATTCGCGAGTGCCTGACTGCATTCGTCGCTCAGTTCGATCGACTCGCCGCCGCCGCCGCCGACAAGGAACAGCAGGACGATGCGAAGACGCATGCATGGGTGTGGATGGACGTCCTTTCGTGGTTCAATTACCTCGCGTTCGACATCATCGGGGATCTTGCATTCGGCTCGCCATTCGGAATGATCAGCGCAGGCAAAGATGTCGCGCACGTTGCCGTTGATCACAACGCCGCATTCGAGGGACAGGGCCTCAGTCACGCGCGAGAGAAGACCGAGTTTGTCGAGGTCCCCGCGATTGAAATTCTTAACAAACGAGGAGAATTTTCTGCGTTCCTTGGCGTCCTTCGTCCTTGGACGAGGTAACTCTACCACGTTCAGCACCCACCAATAAGTCATTGACATTTCTTACTAGGCCATACGTAAAGCGCCTCCCTGGTGTGAGTGCGGGAGGAGAGGCGGTCAAGAACTTGGCCGGGGTATGTACATCGGCGCGAGAATATCTTGAATACCCTTCCGACACGCTTTGCAGATGGCGATTGCCGCAGTTTCGAAGCGCCTTGCAGAGCCGCCTGAGAAAAGGGCAGAGCGAGACGCGGTCGGACGAACTGATCTGCTCGCAAAGCTTCAAGAAGGAAAAGATGAAGACGGGGATCCTATGGGACAGAAGGAACTCACCGCCGAGGCCCTCACCCAGCTGATCGCAGGAAGCGATACAACATCCAAGTGAGTCGGAGATTACCTCTGGGGCTCCACAACTTGTCTAATGTCGTATGCACCTAGCTCTTCGTGCGCTATCATTTACTACCTGGCCAAGGCTGTACCAGCGCAAACGAAACTGCGTAAGGAACTCGATGATGAGCTCGTGGGGAACACAGAACCAGTTACATCCTTTGACCAAGTCAAACATCTCCCATACCTCAATACCTGTATCAACGAGGCGTTACGGCTGCACTCAACTTCTTCCATGGGACTCCCGCGCCTCGTTCCTGAAGGGGGGTTGGAAGTTTGCGGTAGATGGTACCCCGAAGGGACAGTCTTGTCTGTACCTAGTTATACGATACATCGAGATGCTGAGGTCTGGGGTCCCGACTTTGAAGAGTACAGGTATGCGTGATTCACCGATTCGTTAATTTTATAGACTGATTCATGTCAACACAAGACCGGAGCGCTGGCTGGAAGGATCTCAAACCCTCATCCAAAAGGCATTCAATCCATTTTCCTATGGCCCCCGGTACGTTCAAATGGATGCTCCGCAACGCGCTCCAAAACTCACCTTCTGTCTGCTTGCGCAATAGTGCCTGTGTCGGGAAGAACCTCGCGACTATGGAACTTCTACTTATCGTCTCGACCGTGATAAGGCGATATGAATTTCGTTTAATCACTCCTGACCAGAAGGTTTGTCCTCCCACCCATTACTCGGTCCAACGCTCACAAAACGAGCTTTTAGCTGGAAACAAGGGAGGGATTTCTACGCAAACCTTTGCATTGCCACGTAGGAATGCGCAGGCGTTCCTGAGCGGACGCTGCACGCTGCACAGCCGTGAAAAGCAACTCTGCAAGATATTATTTCAGGTGTGCAGGCTGTGATACATGTGTCAACGAGTGTGGTGTAACAGATAGGTAAAGTATTGCAAGCATGCGCGACGGGAATGCGTATTGTCGAGTAGTGTTCAATTGAGGTGTATGAGTATGCTAAAGACGCAAGTCTGAATAAATGTCCTTGGAAACCGTTGTGCTTGTGCACTGTTCAGGGGGGCCGTAAAGTCACGCGGCGGTCGTAAGGATAGAATTGAGGTATCGCACGACAGTCCCCACCCCCCCGATAACATCTTCTCTGTCTTGAGGACGGATCTTGTCAAGGTAGCGGCCTTCGAATCGATCTGGGTGCCATCGCAATAGGGCGTCCCGTAGGCGCTCCTTGGTTGTTCTGCCCGCAGGGAGGTGTCGCGACAGGAAGAAGGCGCTCAGGGTGACAGACGTGAGATCGTACTTGCTACGCGGGGGTTGGACTGTAGGCCAGGGTATATCGGTGAACGCGAGCTGAACCCTCGACGTTTGCTCCCTGCTGTGGCCCATCGGAGTTGGACTACGCGCAGTCATGTTGAGGAGGTTCCATCGACTCTCGTAGATGGTCCAAGCGTCCTCCAAAGCTCGGACCTCTCGTGCCAGCTCCTCCTGCTGACGGAGCCGTTCCTTCTCGTTCTCAAATCGTCTTCGCTTCTCCTCAGTCTTCCACCACTGCTGCTGGAGGCCATGAAGCAATCGGCTAGCAGAAGACGAAGGCGGGTTGCTGGACGGTCGGGGCTTAGCGGAGGTTGTGGGGGCTGGCGGTGGGGCCGTGGGTTCGGAATGCTGTGACCTATGTCCGGGTTGGTAGGCAGTGTCGCTAGACGGGGACATGTGGGGTAGTTCCGTGGTGGACCGACTTCGGAAGTCCCGTCCCCACCCCGCCCGCCTCAGGTCATTGCCCAGTCGGTCGTTCTGCTGCTGCTGCTGCTGCGCACGCCGTCTCTGTTCTTGGATTCTTGAAAGCTTAACTGTTTCCTCGTCAAGCTCCTTCTGGACTTGCTCCTTCAACGCTCCGTCCTCCAGGCTTCTCCTTCGTGTCCCCTCGTCAACGATGAACAAGGATTCGGTGACGAGTTCCTCGGCCATTCGCCTGCGGGCATCGATGCCTAGCCCATCCAATTGTCGGCCGACCGGAGGCAGTGAGGACACGTAACCAGTCCCGGTCCCGGTCCCGGTTGGAAAGGCTTCTGACGCAACCGTGCTCGGTTCGCTGTCCATGCCAGCCCGTTGTTGCCGCCAGGTTCGCATCGTCGAGTCCTCGTAGTCAGACGGTGCGGTATTCCGCCTAGGACGAATGGTGGCCCCAGGAGACGACATGGTGGGCGAGGTGGGAACGTCGGTGTGGACGCTGGGTGGCATCGAAGGTCGTGTGCCCGTCATATTCCGGAAAGGGGTCGTATTTTCGGGGATCGGTGGCCCAAAGGAGTCGATTACTGAGCTTTTAGAGCTTGGGAGCGGGAAAAAGCTCTTATAGGGCATGACGGGGGGTGAGTCAAGGTCCCTTTTTCCGGAGACTGGGGGATCAGTGCGTATGGCCGCAATTAGACGCCTGGTTAGAGCAGTGAGGGGCAGGCCATACACGCACAGTGGACAGTTAAATAAAAGCGCAGCGCCAGCCGACGCGTCCAATGGGACGAACCTGGTGGGAAACAAGTTGTGGGGAAATAAAGGGCGGGACCACTGGAATTGGTAAATCGCTAGATTATCACAGGAGATAGGAATAAGAGGGTCATTTACAATCGAGTACCGCTTTACATAATTGAGCACTAATAATACTTCGTCTATTTCGAATGTGGCCAAACGCGAGCGCAGCCACCGTGGAACCTCTCCACGAATCGTATCATGTGTATTCTGGATTGCTAGCGACTTTTAATCGGTCTTCACAACGCATGTTTACAAAGAGGGAAACATACCAACACCCTGGGGGGGCTGGCATGATACGAGAGTATTGCTCGTTAAATCAGGACATGGGAGGAGACCAGACGCGTTTATGGGTCCCTCAAGGGCCATAAACACTGCACCCAACGCAAGTCCACCACAAGTCAGGGACACTAGCGCTGGAAGTTCCTTCAGGAAAGCTACGCTGGCTGTCAAGATTGGCCCATTCAAACAACAGATGATTAATAGGCGGCCATGGGGAACGGTCTGCAAAATCCTCAAAGGTTCGATAGACGTCGTCATCGGCATCGGGTAATACGATGGCTGCGACGTGTCCTACATTTGGAGCAGTAAGAGGCTCTATTCCCAAGGGCACCGACGGCCCTTTCAGAGTCAAGGAGGAGAGGAAGTAGAGGTACTGGCAAAACATGGTCGTGAAGGAGCGGGAAGATGAAATAGAGACGTTCAAGGTTTGGGCTTGCGGGTATAACAGTGAAGAGGTCAATTGATATGTTGATACCCATATTTTAGGAATGGGGGAGCATAACTTGCCGGAGACTTGTGAAAGTATTGGAAGACAGTAGAATGGGGACACCCACGAGTTCGACCTTTGAGAGTTTCTCAATGGAATTGGTGCGACCTTCAGGCTGACGCGGGGACCAATCCCACCTTTCAAGCCTGGTTCTTAGTCGACCGCAAATTGAAAGGGACTCGAGGTGCGGGGCAGGACCTATCTGAGATGAGAGGGGTTCTGAGGTGTAATGATATTACCCACCAGTGAAGTCACGGAAGCCTTCCAGCAATATAGTTGCACCAGTGTTCTGAGCAACTAGATTAAAGCTCCGCAATCTGTGGGCACAGGAGGTCAAAATACGGGCAATAACATGACCTCATTAGGTGTCATGGGCGTGAGAGGCAGCGTTCTGTTACCCCTCGATGTACACTCCGGTGTGGTCCCATTGGTCTACAGCAGGATGTGAAGGCACAAATAAATCTGAGGCCATCTTAAGGTGTATGTCGAGTAGAGTCTCCGCAGACCGAGCGAGCCATAGACTAAGAACATTGGGGCTTGTCGAGGCTTACATCTCCAGGTGCACCACTGACCAGAGACTGGTCATCGTGAGAGCCATTGCCTGAAAAGATCTGCACACACAATTGTCTGGTGTGTCGTCACACGCCATCAAAAAGATGGTGTGGTATTATTCTACAGAAAGACTAGAGAGTCTTGTCGATATCAAGGGAAGCCATCTTGTGTTGTTCAGAGAGAAGCTGGACGCTGTCCGTGCTTTCTTTCGCGTCGTTTCTGATCGGGTTCGTTGTTGGCTGCCTCAATCTGTTCCCGAGAGCGGCAAGTCGATTCCGATATCCAACGAGGGGTGGATTTGCTCCATATTTCTATTGTGGTGATGACCGACCCTCGAGGTGGGCCATCCAAAGATGTGCTGGTGGCTGGTGGAGGAGAGATGTTTGTCCCGTTGTTTTTTTCCTTCGGATTGATTTTGTTCCGTCCCTTCTCTGTGAGATTAACAATGGCGACGACTGAGACAGCAGACTACACGGTCCCTCAGATCTCTCAGCAGTTTCAGCCGATGCAGCTCGAGACTCAGGACGAACCTGATGCCTCACAACAGACTCTGGCCCTCGAAGGGCAGCCCCCGGCGCCCGCTTCGCCATTTGAGGCACTTGAGATACGTTTGAAGGACAACCCTTATGATAGCAGCGCGTGGCAAGACCTCGTCAATTTGGCTGAAGACTCTGGCGACTTCGCGAGGCTCACTAATGCTTACGAAGCGCTCCTCAAAGTATATCCAAACCTGGTCAGTCCAGCGGTCCTGTTGTCTTTCAGCATGTACTATATTCTTTGAAAATTGTTTTCCTCTTTGCGCTCCAAATGCCTCTGAGCCGTGCCATCCGCTCGCGCGACCGAACCAAATACGAGCAAAGTAGTTGACGAGTTATATCGTGTGCTTCCAGACCCAGGCACAGATTGCGTACCTCAGGCACGCTCTGGTGGCCAACCCACCAGAGAAATCGGCAAAACCTATCGAAAATGCCCAAATCCCGCATCCAAAGGTTCTTTTTACAAGATGGCTGAAACAATCCCCTTCAGTGGAACTCTGGAAGATGTATCTGGATTGGGCACGGTATGTGTGGTCTTCAAGTTCCGATCTGGGTGCTCATTTCGGCTGTATTGCCGCCCAGGGCTTCCGGGTTTGATATGAAGAAGGCATATGAAGGTGCAATGGATCAAATTGGGGGTGACAAGGACGCTGGTGATTTGTGGAAAGACTGGATCAAGGTTGTCGAAGCAGAGCCCGCTCACAATGTTCACGAAGAGCAACAAAAGATGGATATATTAAGAAAGATCTATCGGCGTGCTGTCCAAATCCCTCTCAACACCGTTGAACAACTTTGGCGCGAGCTCGACACTTTCGAGAACAAGCTCAATAAGCTTACGGTACGGCTTCAAGGCATGATCTCCTCTCTACTGGACTCTAACATCAAGCTTAGGCCAAAAAGTTCCTTGCTGAAATTAGCGAGGCATATATGACTGCTCGTGTAACACGCAACGAACTTGCTGAACATTACAAACGTCTTCGTCTTTCTGGTCCCGGTGTCGATATTCGCATGCTTGATATACCATCTCCGCCAACACTCCGCTCTGAGGAACGCTCCCTTCTCGCCGCCTGGCGGAAGTACTTAGAATACGAAGAATCAAACCCCCTCGCCATTGACGATGACAAGGCGGCTCTTACGTATCGCCTGATAAATGTATATCGCAAAGCTGTGATCCAAATGCGCTTCTATCCTGAAATCTGGTGTGTTTGCCTTCTGCGATACCAACCTTGTCCATTTCTCATGATTGCAACCATAGGTACCTCGCGTATCTATGGGCACACAAAGCCGAACAGGATGAGCACAGCAAGGGTCCTTTCAGGAAAGTTGGTCTGGAACCCGCCTCGTTTCTAAGAAACGGTCTCGAGGCCAACCCCACATCATTCCTGTTGAACTTTGCCTACGCAGAGCACCAAGAAATAGCTCTCGTGAGTGACAACGCCACCGCCACGGCCGAGAAGAAGGACGAGCTTCAAATAATCTATCGCCGGTTCTGTGAAAAACTGCGCGTGGAATTGGACACGCTGGAAACGGAGCACCTGGCGAACGGTGGGCAGTCGATCTCCCAACAGTCCTCTGGAGTGCCCACTGCACCCGCTGGCCCGCTCAAACTCAGTGCGGAAGATGAGGCCATGTTGGCTGAGAATGAGATTTATGGAATCCTGCATGTTGGTGCTGAGGAAGAACGTGAGAAGGAGAAGGAGAGACAGAGGAGGAACGAGCAGAGGGCATTAGTCATACTTGATAAGAGGACAGAGCTGGGGATGGCGTCGGTTGCGTGGATGCGCGTCGCAAAGCGAGTTGGGCAATCTGCCGGGCTACGTGCTACATTCAAGGAGATTCGCAGTGATAAATGGGTTTGCTGGCAGGTATTCGAGGCTGCTGGTAAGTCTCGCTTGTCTGGAGTTTTCATTTCGTCACTAAATCCATGTCTCCACTAGCTCTCCTGGAACATCAGATCAATCCCCAAGCGGACGTTGCGTCAAAGATTTTCGAACTTGGACTTCGGTTCTTCGCACACGACATAGACTACGTCGTTCGATACCTCAACTTCCTCATTAGCCGCGCAGATGAAGGGAGTACGTGGCTCCGTCCCAATCGGTTTGACTTTCTCCTAATGACCAATATTTAGATGCCCGGGCTCTTTTCGAGAAGGTCATTGGCACATTCACACCTGACCAAGCGCGCCCAATATGGCAACGCTGGCTGCAATACCAAATGCAAGCGGCCGATCTGGTGACTCTGCACAAGCTGGACAGACGTGTAGCAGAGGTCTACCCCAAAGGTTGGTCGAGCCGTCCCCCGGATCGTTGGTGTGTCTCGTATTCACCGTTACACCAGATCGGGCAATGAAACTCTTCGCTCAACGACATACCTACGTTGGCATCGAAATCACGGCCCCAACTCTAGGGATAGACGCGATAGCCTCGCACGACTTGCAAACCGCTCTCCGTCCCGCGTCTGTTGTCGCGCCTGCGCACCTCCAATCCGCACCGACCCCGTTGGTGCCGGTCTCGGAGTCTCAGACCCAACCACCTCCGCCACCCCCAGGTGGCTATAACCCCAATGGGAACGGCGCGAATGGACCATCAGCCACACCCAACGCGCCGAGCGCACCGAGCATATCGAAACCTACCCCGACCCCACGCATTGCAACGCCCCCGCCAGCCCTCAAACGTAAACCAGTAGGTGTGGAAGGGCGAGATTCCTCCCTTCCCCCTGCCAAGCGTATGCGGCCTTCCTCGCCTGCGAGGGGTCGAGGCCCTCCGGCCCCCCCGGCACCGCCGCGTCACGGAGGGAGAGACTGGTCTCCACCTCGGAGAGGACGTACTCCGGAGCGCGAGCGAGAACGTGAGAGGGAGCGAGAACGGGAACGAGAACGCGAGAGGGAGAGGGATCCGCCTATCCCGATGAGTATTACCTGGTTCTTGGGTCAATTACCTGGGAGTGGGTACTTCGATGGTGAGTCTTTGCCGAAGAGCTATGCCTGTTTTATACCATTGAGCTGCGATTTGCCAGGCACGCATATCAAGGTCGGCGAGCTCATGTCCATCCTCAAGACAGCTACTATTCCAGACAGTGGGAACGGACGTCCTGCTCCTGGTCTGCGGAGACTTTCACCTCCGCCGGCTCCACGTGCTAGTGGTACGTATTAATCAATGACGGGAGCCAGATCTGATGAATGTTTCCAACAGGAAGACCACCACCGGATTATGGGCCATACCAAGGCCCCCCTGGCCGTCGTGGGCGATACTAACGACTGCTTTCCTTGTCTGTCCTTAGAAGCCGTCATGGTCACTTGTTGCTTTGGAACGCACCCTGCCTATGCTACACACTGCTCGTATGATAAACACGATGTATCCATATCGCTCATTGAATCAGGAAAGCCTTTCGGTCTTCTCTAAAATCATCTTGGTTTATATCATTTCGATTAAGATCGTACACGGAGACAAACCGCATTGAAACTAGATGTAGCATCGTACACATGGAGAAAGGGGACATAGTATACATTAACAGAGCATATAAGAGGAGAGGTTGGGTTTCCCAAAACGGGAATGTGGCAAACTCGTTCTCTGTGGAGGGTTTATTCTGCCAACCGCTGAAACCCAGCGTCCCCGAAGCTTGCTGCAGTCGGGCTGAGGGCAATACTGTCATGTCGCTTGTGTTTGCCCTCTATATCGCCCGGCACCTCACCCTCAATCACCTCCCTCTCTCCAGGCGTTTTGGCCTGCGATTCGGGAGACCACTGTGCAGCGGGGCGCATAGCTGCGCTGAGGAGACTTTGGATAGAAGTGATGATGGTTAAGCCATCGATGACGCAGGTGGCGAGCACGAGGCCCGTGGAGGAGGCCGGCTTGCTTGCTGTTGCATACTTTGAGGCAAGGGGTGTGAATACAAGAAGTGCAATAGTGCGGATGAACATTGCTGGGACGAAATTGCAGAGGATGGAGTCACGCATGATCGGGTCGCGTTCTCCAGTTCGGGCATTAGCGAAGTGAACAGTAAGGGCCCTGTAGGCGACACGGACAAAGAGGAGTCCTTGTATCGCGGTGGATGCGCGCTGGAAGTAGTTGGAGACGTTGAGGGTGGAATAGAATTTCGCGGGCATAGCCGGGGTCTCCAGCACGGCCTTAGTAAAAAGGGCGAGGTGTATCACAACGCAGAGAGGAAGGAGGAGTGGGAGAGCAAGCTCCACCTGGCGTTGGAGCGCCTTGTGCTTTCTCGACCTAGGGCTGGCATTGTCGGCGACGCTCTGTTGCACACGAGCTTTGATGATGTGGAATGCGGACATGAAAACCAAAGCGGGCGCGAAACCCTGTGAGAGGGCGAGTGAGGCAACGATGAGCGCCAGGTTAGCTCCAGATGGCGGGGGAGTTGTGGAGTGCTGGACGAGCAGCAAAGCCGTCGAGCTGATATCAAAGACGTAAGACGGGATAAGACATCCAGCTGCGATGATAAGGAGCAGGATAGCCCGCAGAGGAGCGGTCGGAACACCCGTAGCTTGGCGTCGCTTTGCATGGCACCCGTAGATCACCTGGAGGATCGCAACTGCGAGGAGGACACCATCGACAACGATGATAGCGTATGCGAGAGCGGTTGGTGAGACCATCGCTTTCTTGTGGCCGGGTCCAAGTGTGTTCTATCGGTCGACGGGCACCGGGCAGCATGTCATAGCATCCCAGCCTCAATACGATTCTCAGTTGGCATTTTTCGGAGTATTGACTAAGACGTTCAATACAACGGATCATAAGGTGTGCTTCTTATCTTCTTATTTCCAGCCAGCACTGAGACACTCGACAACTCTCCGCATGGACACTCTTCTCCAAGGCAAGGATCTCCAAGGACGAGAGTGGGACATGAACGGTGCCGTCGGACACAGAATGAAGGACACGGAATGAAAGTCTGCCCGGCTGACGGCGATGGCTGACGGCGATTGCCGACGAGTGCGCAGGCTGAGCTCTACGGTCTCGGTCTCGTCGCCTCTCTTCTCCGCCCGCGATCCGCGATCCCACGGGTGCGGGTACAGTTATCTCGTATTTGTTACATATTCAGCCCACTCATAGGAGGCTGGGCACAACGGCAAGCGTACCACACCCCCTCGCCACTTCAGCTCGCCACTTCAGCTCGCCACTTCAAGGACCTCGGGTGGTCAATTAGCCGTCCTTGCAGTGTGCGAGTTGACTTGGACAACTGCCTCTAACCGTGCAATTGACAATGATGCTTCCCTCGGTGACCTTTGTATTGACCTTGACTAGCAATAAGAATACCACCTTTGTGTTCCTTCACACACAGAGATATATATATAAAGCCCGTGCTCGCCCGACCCTCCCATGTCCCAGTTACTTCCTTAGCAGCGCACCGCAGGATCACAATGGCTTCGGCGTCGTCTTCACAAGGGCCTCATTCCCAACCGACCTTCCAAACCCAACTCCCTTCGGAGCCTACTGATGCCCCTGCAGCGAATTGGAGGTCTTTCAGGGCGCCTCTCGCCTCATCCGGCTCTCCTCATCATAGGTACAGTGACCCTTCTATTGCCCCCAAACAATTCTCAAACATGATTCGCGTCTAGTGCACCTCAAACCCCACGGTCTGCCTCCTCCGACCTACTTCAGAGATTACATCTAGGAGATGTGGACCATACCGCACAGAAGATAATTGCAGTTTGCGCAGCAGGTAGTCAACAGGTACGGAAATAAAGATGTCAAACCCTTGCTGCCGTTGTCACCGCACTAGTACTGCCACCGGGTAATAAATGCAGTGCAACTAACCCCGTTTCGTGCCTCCGTACAGGGGAGTTCAGTTGTAGATCACCTTCTGGAGGACGGGTCGTTCGCCGTCAGAGCATTAATGCGACATCCAAACTCCGCGCTCGGGAGAAGTACGTAGCCTATCTATACTCCACTGGACGTTGACTGACGTGCTTGTCAACTCCATTGAATTTGTGACACTCATTGATTGATGTGATGTGTGGCGCTTGTGCGATAGGAATGGCCGTACAAGGTGCAGAGATTGTCTTCGGTGACCTGGACGACGTCGATAGCTTGAAGCGCGGGTTCAAGGGCGCTTACGGTGTATATGGTGTTACCGACTGTAAGTGTTTGTGTTGTCGGCTCGGGTCTTTCTCTCTGCCAAGCGCCAACCCGTAACATTGGGTACTTGACTGACACAGACGATGATACAGTTTTCTCGTGTACCAGCCCCGAACAGGAGGTCCAGCAGGGAAAAAATATTGTTGACGCAGCGAAGGAGTGTGGTATCCAGCATATAGTCTGGTCCACACTAGAACGCAGCGAATATAAGATTATTCATTTCGAGACGAAGTACGTCCGTGCTCCTTCCTGGTCCTTCTGACCGATGCTGACCGTGCTATAGGGCGGAAGTGGACGAATATTTAATCGCCTCTGGTGTGCCACGGACAGGCCTCTTCCTTACCTTCTTCTACAACAACCTTTATCTCATTGGGTTCACAAAGCGCTCAGATCGCGCGAATATACACGGAAAACAATGGGATTTCAGCGTGCTCTTCCCTGCAGATGCCAAATTACCGTCGTTAAGTCCGCAAGACGTAGGTGGATGGGCATTAGCGGCGTTTAAGAATCCGGAGAGGTGGATTGGTGAGCTTTACGGCTGTACACCCCTCGCAGGAGGTACGCTAAGGCACGGTCACTTTTGCAGGGCAAGATATCAAGCCGTGCGGAGAGCTCATTTCACCGAGGGAGTATGTTGAAGTGTTTGAAGAAGTTACGGGACAGGGTGTCAACTTCCAAGAAATATCGTTGGAGGTGTTCCTATCCCACGAGCATAACCCCAACTATCCGTTTGGGTTATGGAGGAAGTATGTGCTGGCGCATCGGTTGATCCACCATCGACGCTAACACGATTATAGCATGAAATGGTTCCTTGACAACGCCGACGCCGTACGATCGATGGCACAAGCACGGGAGATTTACCCTGCAACCTCAACTTGGCGCACCTACCTCTCAGAGTCAATGGAGATCACACCACCTCCACCGCTAATGATTAACATGGGTGTAGAAATAACGTATGGGTCAGACGAAGAGTCAGATCGGGAGGTTGCGCCAGAGGTAAGCGTATATTAACCGACCCGAGCGAAGCGCCCCAAGGTTCTGCCATTGCAATGCCTCGTCACTAAGGACCCTTATTCATTGTTCTCTCTTGCATTTGGCCTTGATTGACATGTCATTGCTATCCTGGGCTCGGATTCACTGTCTTGTACAGCGCGCATTATTTATCCCTATGCTCTGGAAATAGCAGAAATTCCGTCAACGAACGTCCGGAAGAGAGGCGTCAGCGCGACTTCCGTGAGATGGTGTCACAAAGGGTCTCGCTGCTTGATCTGCATCACCGGACACATTTGAAGTTTTCTGAAGAGTAAGACCCCAAAAGGTCCATCGCTTGAACTATGTTCGAATTAGAGAACTCGATGGAGACGAGAAGTTCCAGCTCTGGTTAGGTGCGTTTATCGGTATGCCGCCAACTCACCATCTTATGATTGAGCGCCTCCGAAAGACATCTTTAACCCATCTTGAGTGTTTCAAGAGCAGAACGCTGCATGGAAATATCAACCCAAACGTGATATTTGTGGACTCGCGGAGGTCGAGGGTTCCTTGCATGTTGCGAGTACCCAGCTAACATAATCACAACGGGTGGTTATATTCCTTTGGTTATGAGCGGGGTTAGCCCAAGTCCTGAGCAGCGCGATTAGCCAAACACCAAAATGCTACTTAGAATGTATTCGAGACGCCGCTGGCCGCAAAGGGTAATCAGGAGATGAGAGAAAAAGAAATAACGAGAACGCGAAAGTAGCCGAGGAAGGAAATCTGGCAAATAGGATGGAGAAAGCGGTGCGCCCGGTCGGACACCAGAGCGGGGTCAGGAGCATGGTACTAAGTGTGTAACCAGTGAGCTATAATTGGTCCACCAAAAAGTGTGTACCTCGTCTTCCATCGAGCCAGAGCCCAAGGGCATTCGGTCGGCGTTATTTTGAGCTGGGACAGGTGCTGCAGCAGGCCAAACAAACTTGAGAAGAACGGCAAAGGGCTCTTAGGACCTTCTGGCATTAGCGGAAACGTGATGTACCGAGCGATAGAACAGTGGACTGGAGAACTTACGGAATCCATGGTAGCGAGGTAATTGTGGGCTAATATTCTCACTTGTGAGCGACCATTGTCGCCTCTCACGCCATCCGTTCAACCCATCGGGGACGAAGAACTCCTTGGAGAGAGCTTCGACTGTAAAGGGCATGGTGTAAACGGCCTGAGCCTTTCTCTTCACGGCTTTGACTGGTTCCACATTTGCTTTCATGTCCTGCATCATTTCAACCGCTGTCCGGTTCGTAAAGGAACTCACATAGTGTCAAGAGTTCTGTCGTATGACTGTACATAATATCTTTTACTCTACTAAAAACTGTGAGGGACAATAGGTCAAGCAACGAGGAGTACAATTGAGTAAAGAGAAGAAACCATCAGGAGATGAGCCTGGAATAGCACGAGGGGCTCGTAGGCTCTAGACAGGCAGGGGTTTATTTTCTGATCTCGTCTCATGTCGACGCCATGTAGGCCACTTGATACAGGTTCCATCTGGGAGATAAACTGCCTATCTAAAGCATTAGTGGAGAATTTGTGGTAGAGGAGGTGGAGATGGATACCGGGTTCGTCCCAAATGCGAGCCATAACGTGAGTGGAACTAGATCATAAAAGGGTATGAAACAAAATTTAGCACAGAGAAATCGAGGGACGTACTGATCGCCTGTATTAATAACCTAGCCACCATCGAAATCGATTTGTCATCGGAAGTCGAAAAAATTGATGCAATTATTCCAGCAGTCACGGGGACGTGAAACCAGCACAAACGAAAAAAGAGGGAAGAAAACCTCCATCCTTGTACATGTTTCTTGGTCAGTGCTCGTCTTTCAATCGTAGTGTAAAGACGACGTCCAGCGTCACCTGCGAAGGACAGTTAATCAAGCCCAACCATTGATATTGCGGCTTCAAGTCAGGGACATACACAGAAGTCCTAATGTAGCAAGGAGGAGAGTACAATTACACACAGCGGAGGAAATACGCCTGTATGATTGAATATGAGGGTCCTACTCCCAAGGCATGTGGGTCGAAAAGTCTCACAAGGGTTCAAAGGCAATCCCACAAAAAAGATAGCGAAGTCCTACAAGCTCGGGACGCGCAGCTGCGGTCTAAAATATTTGATTAGCTGCCGTTCAACGGTGAGTAAACAGCAACTTGCCATAGAGGCTAACAGGGCAAACGATGCTGCGAAGCAATAAGGCACTACAGAGAGCTGAAGTGTAGATTATTTAGCTGCCCGGAGAAGAGCGGAGCGGGACAGCATACATACTACGGCTGTTCGAGCTTCCTTTGACCACACCCGTTCCTTTTGAGCCTCGGAACCACTTTCGTACGCAGTAAACCACAGCTACGGGAACGGTGATGATTAGCTCGCGTTATTGTGCATCCAAAAAAAAAACTGAACGTACCTGGAGGACGAGACAGAAACTGCACGCGGAAGCCCTGACGGTCAAGTACGTCAGGTCGGACGTCGGAACCAATATCACAACCATTGGAGGCCATACCATATGGTTCCCGCATATACGAGGATGATTTGCAGAGCACATAGGTTCCACCCGATATTGGGTGTGTTGGGAGAATCCCAGACACTCCCGTAAAAACTATCCAGGAAAATAACTTCAGTGATATTAAATTGGGTAAAAGAAGGTACTCACGAAAGGAGGATTGAAGTGCTGTAAAAGATGAGCGAATAGCACAGGTTCATAAAGATCGGACTTCTAGAGTACTGATTCCGACTCAGGTGAGCTGAGAGGACCATGAGTGGTATCAGCACATTCCCACTCAAAATCAACAGCGAGAAGAAAAAGCGGCCTTGGGTTCGATACGAAGCCGACTGAGTGTCGAAATTAGCTTGGTCTGTGTGCAGTTTGGCAAGGTTAGTATCAGTTTCTTTTGAGGAACCCAAAACATACCAAGAGCCATAATAAGTCAAAAGTGACGACGGGGAATGGAGAAGGAAAACGTCGGTATGGAAGGAAGTTTAAGGAAACGAATATGTGTAGGCTCCACGCTAGTTTATACATGAAACGATCATCAGCCACTAGGAGTCTATCTGGTGTACTGCGTGCCCGAGTGGACTGGTTGTCATGGATCGCACCGATTCACTAATGGACACCGCGGCCGGGAAAGGCCGGTTGAGCGCAAGGTACCACGAACAAGAGATGCTGGAAATATTTATTGCAGGTGCTCCTCAATAATACCAAGTAAAAATTTCTAGCCGCGATGCCCGGTACTCCAACGGTGTTACCCTACTCCCTTTGCCTCTAACTCGGAAATCCTTAACTGTCACTCGACGTTTAGCGCGCTCGGCTACTGCACCCGTCACCATTTCCTTGCTCCACTGGCCTGACGCAAGGACTAGACGTAAAAGCCAAGGCGGTGGGAGGCCAAGAGAAGGACACTCAAGAGAATCAAGCCTCCGACGCGCCGATGGCCGACAAAGCGATGCTTGCTCTATAATAATCCGACGATAGCATAGGACAAGACAATAAGGAGGTAAAAACCAACAGTAATCTATTGCTTGAAGGACATCCAAGCGTCACTGAGCCCTGCAAAGACTCCATTGGCAACCATGCGCTGCTCAACGGTTGTATTTGCTTTTAACTGTTCCAATGGTTATCAGTGCGACGGACATCGTAACGGGAAATAGGACATACCTTATCGGGATGCACTTTAGCAATAGCCTTCGTGTATCTAATTTTGACTTGACTGGGCGTGACGAGCTCATGCATGCCGACCTTGACCCAACCAAGTTCGGGCCAAAGCACATTCTCTAAACTGGCAATCAATGCTCGGAGGTTATTCTCCTTGCCACCCTTCCACGCCGTAATCCGCGCATCAACTGAGTCCTTCAAGTCGGCCTTGAGGGAGTCCTCCGCCTCTTGGGCAGCAGCAGCTTGCTGTAGCTTCTGTACAGCTTCTCCAGAGAGTTGAATATCACGCCGCACAGTGGTGTTAGACTTAGACTTTGGTTTCGATGCTACGACCGCATCACCATTCATATAACCACCCTCACTCGCGCTGACCGCCATCTTCCTACACCGCCCGGCACTCCTAATTGCTTCTTCTCGAGCCTTTCCATTGGCCCATCCAAGGCCTGCCAGTTCCTCCCAATCACCTCTAGCGCGCTCCCAACGTTCAATGGCTTCAAAGGCGGCTGCCCTGCGCTGGATAGCCTTGACCGCCTGCTCCTTTAGCTCCAACTTTCCTATACTCCCAGCGCCTGGTCCGTCCAATACAGCGAGTTCGAGATCGCGTAGTCCCCCTAGACCCTCGCTTACGCCCATGATTTTCAGCGCGCTTGTACAATCTCCGACAGCGCCTCCAGAATCACCAGTCTTGAGACGGGAAGCAGCACGGTTCGTGTACAAAGCGACAAGAAGGGCGTGGTTTGGTGGGAGGGAAGTAATGGCAGATGTGTACGCGGCCTCTGCTTCTGCGAACTGCCCCAGCTTGAACTTTTCTGTACCTTTCGCACGAGAGACCGTACATGAGGAAAGAACGGAGGAGGAGACAGCATCAACCTGTATGATCCTGCGAAGGGGTGGAGCAGCGGCAACAGCAGGTGCTGGAGTGGGGACGGGGCTGGCTCGTGCAGAGGTTGAAGCCTGACCCGGTCTTCGACGGTGGGGAGAGACGTAGGTGGGAGCATCGTCACTGAACATCGAGGCGAGATCGTCTTTGCGTGATGAAGTGACGGATGGCGCTGACGGCTTTGTTGGAGCATTGGGCTGCGAAGGTTTCCTTTCCCTTGGAGCAGGCTGAAAAGGTGCTTCATGGTCAGGCCCATCTACGAAGCCACTTTGTGGGGTACGCTGGACTCTCCGTGGGGGAGCAGACTCGGCTTCAGGAGCCCCTTGCATCCACTTTGGCCGACCATCGGAGGGTGGAGTTGCAGAGCCTTTTGAGGCCTCTTCATACACCTTTTGCATTTGCTCTTTGCCCTGTTTCCAAAAAGCGTTGGCGCGGTTAAATAAATTTGAGCTAATCTCTGTTGCTTGGGCCAGGATCTTATCCGCGTTTATGGCACCAGACCCGGCAGACGAATCTGCGGAAGGAGTTTGAGTTCGACTTCGTGGGGTTGACGACGCAGGCAAGGCCTCTGGCTCTCTTGGCCGGGATCGGCGGGGGGGTTGCTCGAGTTCACTATCGACTGCGTTGGCTGCAAGCAAAGAATCTAGCGCGTCCTGGACGTTCACCCCCGAGTCGGTTGCTGCAAGAGCGACACGGGCTTGTTGTGGTGTGAAGCCCATCTCAACGATTTGTCCAATGATATGAGGCGGTGGCGAAGTGCGACCCAGATGCAAAGATACAGAGGAGGAAGAGGCCGATTGAAGATCATTCTACAGGCCGGTCAGGAGTGCATATAATGAGCCACAGGATATACGTACGGAGACGGCAGGGACTACATGTTTTTTTCGAACCTCTTCTATTGGCTTTGCAAGATCACCAAGGATGTCATCGTCCTCGGTGCTCTGTCCCAAATCCTCCTTCGACCCAAAATCAAAGTTGCCAGGCGTTCTCGATCTAGAGCCAGGCGGAGAGCCGAAAAGGTCCTTACTAGATGACGAATCGAGAAGGTCGAAACTGAATGGGTCGGAGGTCTGATTAGGCCGCCTTGGAGTGGGCGCAGCAGGCGTAGCTGTGGGAGCAATTGCATCCAAATTTAGCCAATCATCGTCGGGCCCTCCGGCTGCATTGGTCGAACGTAGAGGTGGAGACCGTTGCGTAGAGATGTCCGCGAAAGGAGGGGATGAACGGCCGTGTGTGGGCGCCGGGTTTGGCGGTGCGCGCTGTGGGACGAGCGCGGGAGACACATTCCGCGACGTCACAGCGTGGATGTTCTGAAGAGGAGCATTCAAACCCCAGAATACGTCGCCGTTGGAAGTTGGTGGGGATGGCTTGACACCGGGGTTGGTCTTAAGACCTGGAGGCAGGGTTGTGGCTGTAGAAGCGAGACGGAGCGACGGGGTGGGGATAGGAGATACAGCTCTGCTGTTGGTGGCTGAGCTACTACCGCTGAGTGCGCCGTCGAGCTGATCCCACATCGCACCTTGAGCTTCAATGCGTGCTTTCTCCCGTTTTTCGCGTTCTCGTCGCTCTCGTTCCGCATGTGCACGTCTATCAGCCATCGACATGTTCACATTTGTACTTGTACCAAGTGAAAGTAGCCCACTAAACGGGTCTCCGCCGGTCCGTGGGCTTGCGGACGCAGATGGCGATCCGTTGTGACGCGAACTGGCGGAAGCGATGGGGACTGCTCCAGAGGTACGTGGTGTGGGTTGTCGCGGTGGACTTGCCAGGCTACCAGCAGTGGCGAGCCTGGAGAATGCGTCATTCGTCGGAGGCGTGGCCTGCATCGATCGCGCTGGCTGGTTAGAAAGTTGCTGCTGCTTAGCTCCAAGCGTCGCATCTCCCGTGTTCTGCCCCGAAGTGCCGGTCGAGTTATTCCATAGGTCCGCAAACGCGTCCATCCTGAAGAGGAAAGGGTCAAGGTGTTGTACAAATAGAAATTCCACCAATGTCGGATGGTCAGCGTTAAAGTCCCTGAGACCTATATATGTCACAAGTCAGTCAGAACCTGTCAAAGCATCCCGAGCGGGTTTCGGATTCTTACTGAAGGGAGAACAAGGTGACTGATAGGTTAAGGCGGGAATATTAAGACGGCGGCAGGAGCAGATGACTGAGGTAAACTAGAGATTATATGTGTATTGTTCGTGCTCGAAGCGCCTCTGGAATACAGGACGGGGAAGGACAAGTGCTTAAGGAGCGGAGATGTGATGGCAGTCAAACAGGATTTGTTGAGATGAATCTCGTAATGGCTGGTGATGTCAATGATTCTTGCCGTGGTTGTACACGTCTGACGCGTCTGCCAGTCGAACTCTCTGTGAGCGACCAGAAATTAACAATATGGGTTTGAAGGCTGGTTCAACAACGAAGAGAAGAATACAACCGGAGGTCCCAAGGGTGGCCTGTACGCGATCGAGATGTGGAAGATAGTGGTTCGGAGCAAGTGTTGAAGTTTCCAAACACTGCTCGATTGAGTGTCAAATTTAAGGAGCAAAGAGCCACCCTGCTCCGCCGGCGTATAGTTTACCATATTGGTCGAGCGGGCTCTGCCATTTATTAGAGCTTGGTTGTTACTGTTAACACTTGTTTCTACTATTAAAACGATAAAAAGTGTCTCGTGGTATAACCACAATAAATAAATAAATAAAAATACCCATAACAGCAAACCGAGTGCAAACGTCGGATATGGAATCCAGGACGAGCACATTGAGCGGTAGTGCGCAAGGTGACTCATCGGTCCCAATTTTTGGATGGACAATAAGGTTCTGGACCCCTAAGATTAGGATCGTATCGAGGTGGAGGGGTCATCGACGGATGAGTAATAGAATTCTAATGAAAGGGGGGCGCCTGCTCGCCCTCGTATGTTCCCACTGCTTCTGTCGTCTGTGTCCCGCTCGATCTGTTTGTCGCCACAGATTGGCCCGCTGACGCTGCGAACCGAATCGATTTGGGATGGTAAGGCGTGGGCGTGCAGTCAATGCTTCCGCGATCGGATGATATGAAGTGACGAAGTCTAAGTGGCCCGAGTGTTACGAGATAGGTGTAAAGACGCTGAGGCTCATCCCGGCCTCCGAGGCTTTCCTTCCCACTCTGCTCGGGGTAACACCAGTAGGGTTCGAGAACAAGTTCTCCATCAAGTCACTCGTGTGATACATAGGTGGTGGGCGGCTTATAGGCGCGCGGCTAGATATTTGAAGGGATGCGGGCCTACTGATTTTTCCATAGCCGACTGCAACGAATGGAGGCGATCAGTATCAAATTTCCAAAGGGAATACATGGTCCTTACACTGTTGGAATGGTTCTGGCTCATACATCGCCTGTAATCGCTTCTTCCGACGACGAAAAAGGAAGAAGAGAATAGCGGCCAGAGACAAGATTCCACTCCCAAGGGTGGTCCCAAGAATTACTCCCGTGATCTACTTGAATGACGTTTGTGGGCTGCTGTTGCCCAATTCGACCGTCGTTTGACCGCCTGCACTTGTCTGGGTCAGATTGTCTGCCCTTACAGTTGAGCTCCCTGAGGATTGGGTTCCGCCAGTGGCCAGTATGAACGGGGCGTCTTGAGGGTTGGTACCGAGGCTGGAGAGCGTGATGCTCGTGTTGTGGAGTTGGAGTGAGATGTGACGGTCATGTCGGCAGTCACGGTCGTGGTTTCGGGGTTGGTTGTGGTTGAGGTCGCGGTCGCTGTCGTGGTCCATGTGCCTCCCTTATCCTTCCTACTGTTCGTAGTTGAGTATGTAATTGTGGGTCTGGTTCTGGTTCGGGAGCTGCAAGGCCGGTCAGAAAAAAGGGCGGTGAACGCAAACGGAATACTCGCGGTGGTGGAGATGCAGTTGAAACCCTGCCTGTCCCGTCGTCGTCCTCAAAGTAACGAATATCCAGCCAGCTTGGGTGCTCAGCGTATCATGACGCCTGAAGGAGAGAAAAGCGTGCTAGTCCGGCAACCCATCTCTGAACGCTCGGTGGCCGTAATTGATGCCTAGGGTGTGTTGCTGGGTGGGTCTGGTCCAGCATAGGTCCAACCAACGACCAGCTCGTATTGTGAAGAGCGTGTGTCGACAAGCTGTACACATGTACCATCGATATACACGAGTGCCTTGGCTCCGTAGAGAGTATAGAGGCTGCACCCTAAAACAAACGAGTTGGACATGCAACCCAGCTGATCAGAACTCACGGTGGTCTGACTCACGGCTCACGGAGCTACCTTTGGAGGTGAAGCTAGCCGATGTGGTGTTTCCCTTTGTACGATGGGACCAAGCGCCATTTGCAAGATATACTTTCTGCCTGCAGGGAGTTCAGCTCCAACACTTTAACCCCTTTACCTCCTGAAGACTGACCATCGTTGAGAACAGTCTCGAGTGCACTGAAGATCGCATACACTTGGTGTGTAAGTGACCGAAGGATGATCGTGGGGGACGACGACGGATTCGGCCAGGACCCTCCCGGAGGAGCCATATGAACACCACAAAGTGCCACGCGAGTCTCATTCCATCTACTGGAGGAAGAATGACGCCGCTATAAAAGAATGACTGAGGTTGGTCCACAGGACCAGGGAGAGCAGTTCGGCAACTCGAGGACGGAGGTGAATCGGTGCGCTGACGACATGTTGTTGGGCGTGCCTCTTCGTGTTGCCTCAAAAAGCTGGTCGACGGTGGACACTTAAAGTCCAAGAGGCACCTCGGATGGGTAAGTAATTATTTGAAAGTACGTCTTGAGAAGTGAGCGGGATGTTGATGAGGAAACCGGTTGAGTACGTCGCTACACCCGAGTGTTCTGCCCCTGCGAGATGTTTTCTTGCGATCGGGTGCTGTCATCGTCGTTCATTTCATCGTCGTTCATTTCACACACGAAACCCCGGTCAGGAGCAAGAGCAAAGAAATCACCACCTGCCGGTTTTAGCCCCTTGTCAATCCACTACGGTGTACTCTACGGTATACACTATGCTCATCCATGATCTATCAACCGACTCAGCAGAAGCCCTTGCTAGGCCCCTTTCATGGACCCAACACATTTTAGTCCCTTGGGCATAAAATCTCCAATTCGATCTGGAGGTGTCACGCGGCCCTACTAAAGTAGGCTTGATGGAATAGCCCGCTAACCCTGTTCCTAACGGCCCCTAGTTGAGGCATCCATCTTTCTTCACTAGTTGAACCTCCGCCGAAATGCCTTCTTGACCTCCTGGTAAAGGCTTTTGGAGCCTTGGATCAGGGGTACCTGGTCTCAGGCGCTCCTCAAATAACAACTCTCCGTTTTATAATGATTGAATAAAGACGCACGATATCTCAATAGCCTCTTCGTCTCGACCGGAGCTCAGCCAATTCGGTATCCTCGCTCGGGTCCAAGATACCAGGCACAACAGGGATAGACATCTCATTAAGCACAAGAGTCGCTCTTTCCACCCAGTGCTGCACGACCTCCTCGTCCCCCCACCACTGTAGTGCAACGAGCCCCAGCTCCGGCACAGACCCCGCACTCGAAAGAGACATGTCACTTTTTGCGTCCTCAGCTTCTCCTTCACCATCCTCGCACGTAGCCGACACGGCTGCCTCTGTCATGTCCGCGGCTTCCGCCAAAGCCGCAGTCGAAGCCGGGAGCCCCTTAGGACCCCACAATCCTCCACTACAAATCCAAGCAGGTATACTATTCTGCGAGCGCATTTCTTCAAGGATGCCAATCATTGCCAGGAGTATTCGATCCGGGTCCGGGTCTATTTCGATTTCGCCCTGAGTCTTGCGTACGTATTCAGGTATTAAGAGGAGGTTGTGAGGTTGTAAGCAGGCCTTAAGGGGGCTGTCATCCACTAGGGTCGTTGTTTCTACTGTGTATGCCTCCTTCGTCTGCGGTGGCTCGCCTCATTAGTTCCATGGGACACCATGCGATATCGTAGGACCACTCACATCCCACCAGACTCTCCTCAAATCCTTAATGGTCTGCGTTTTCTTGTCTGTGCTCAATTAATCAGCCCGCTTACCTAACACGCTTTGAAAACCTGCAGTACGTACAGTATGCCGCCTGACTCAATCCAATCATCGATCTCGTCCAAACAGCCCTCAACGCAGCCTGCAGCCACCCAAAGGCAACGTCGACCATGTCCCCCACATTCTGTGGCTGCACACTTGACCAAATCATCGCATCCAATGGGGCTAGGACCGTCACCGCTTCCCCTCTCCCACCTGCCCTTCTCCCAAATTTGCCCTTCTCGCCAGCGTGCCATTCTAAAGCCACAGCACGTCGGCCAGGCTGGTTAGGAAAAGATACCATAGTCTGAGTGGTCCGTTCATGCGCGAGGTATTGGGCTAATACGCGGACGTAGGGACGACGGAAGGTCTTCCGTGGTCCTGTGTTCGTCTTGAGGCTCGTTCGCCAGAGGAGGGAGCCGTTCAAATCCAACACGACGAGTTTGCGCGGTGGGTCGGTCAATTGGGTTTGACTACACTTCGAACGGGACAGAGCTTGGAGGTCGGAAAGCAAAATTCGTGATGGTGTAGAGGTTGGGACGGAGATGTCGTCCTGGTGCGTTGTTGACCAGCGGGCTGCGTCTCTGCAGAGTGCAGCAGCATAGGTGGATTCGGTAGCGTGGAAGTATTGAAGGCAGGGAGGAGCGGATGGGTCCAGCACTATTCGATGGGTTGGCCCACAAGAGACGTCTACTGGGACGTCTACTTGAAGACGACGTGCAGTCGTCAAACTACTTACTGCACCATTATTACCGTCCTTAGGTTCCGTAGAGCCTTTGAGAGCTGGGGGGAACGGTTGCGAATACACCGACGCGGCAGCAGGCTCGGCAAGAGCTTCCTTCCGAGCTTCCTTCTCCTTATGAGGTCTCGCTCTCTTCTTACGCTTTGAAGGTGGCTCATTTGATTGCAGGCTACCATTCAAACTCGAAGGAGTATATGACCGCTCACGCTTTCTTGAGGGCGAGAGGATTTCAGGGTAAGGACACTGGCGGTCAGAGTCGATATGTGAATATGTGTTAACGACGGGGTCGGGATAGTGGTCATCGTAAGGGTTTGCAAGCATCATCCGAGGGTTGCTGGTAGTTAGACCTTAAATATTTCCAGGAAGGAGTCAGGCAAAGACAGGACCAATTAAATCAGGTGTCTGTGGAAAGACATGCGTGGGAAGCATGCGAATGTAGCCACTTACTCACCGGCGTTTGTGAGACCCGTAACGCTTGGACCGGCTTGAGGATAGTGAGGACTATCATCCCACGGATCTACATAATAGGTACTGTTTGAATCCATGATGGGAGCCGTTGCAGTTTGACGGGAGTAAGACCGAGCAAAACGAGGCGTCCAGGGGGATTTTACGTTCGTTGTTGCTCGAAAGAGCACGAAACGTGTTGGAGGAAGAATAGTGAAAGGATTACTGAGCAATATTCTGGGATTGGTATAAGCAGTGGGTCGAGCCCAAACAAATCCGGCTGTGGTTGGCCCGGTAGAAGAGCGAAACCATCCTGCTTCCATCCTCTGCACCGCAACCCCTTTTGTCCGTTCGCCGTCGACAACGATAATTCGAAAATAATTTAGAAGGGCCAAAATGACCACCCGTACACCTCGTGCATCGCAGACGTCGATAGCCAACTCGTTGCCTGCGGGGGCACTCTCGTTTACTCAGCCACCACAGACAGCAGCTGCCTCGTACTATAAAATCGCTCCAAGCAACCCAATTACCTTTGGATGGAACTTTACCTACCTCGTACAGACCCCCACTCAGCTCACCGTCTCCGCCTTTTGCTCCTCAAACGGTAACACCTATCCCGTGGGCCCAACCAACGGTGTCATCGACGGCGCCGCGACACAGGTGGTCTGGGATGCGTACGCGTACGAACAGCAGCAAGGAGCAGTCCCACTCGCCCAGGCAGAGTATACCCTATTCGTCCACGACGAGCGAGGTCCAGACTCCGGTCTTCACGCAGGTCTCCTCACTCCAAACTCTGGCATGAAGTTTTCTCTCTACAGACCACGAGAATACGTCCCGCTCGAGAGTGGGTGTTCCCCCATCCCCGCCCGCAAGCTATGCTGACTGCATTGCCCCTGTCTAGGCTGGAGATGCCCAGGCTGCTCAAGTGCAATCCATACGTATTCTGTGGCAAAAACAATGCCAATAGCTGTCTTCCTCACCTTCTTCCTCATGTTCATCAGTGGTTGGCAACTGTTTCGACGACCATTCGCGGGCAACCGATGACCACCGGCGCTGCGCATACCCACACAGTAATCGGCCCCTTGGGATTACTGCAAAGCTGCATGTTCCTGCTGTTGCTTTTCTTTTCTCTTACGGATGTTCGCTGGACACTGCATCGGTTTCCTGTCCTTCTTCGATACTCTCGTCGACGCCTACGTACTTTAGACTCTCCTTCAATTCTGCATTCATTCCTCCCCATAGTCCTACCGCATCACTCATGCCTCACGTACTTGTTGCGATATCCATCACATGTTTTGGTTTTTATCCACCTGGCCTGAGGTTCTGAGTGAGTCCGGCTCACCAATGGTCAAGTTTGGCCTGTTCGCTCTGGTGTTCAGGACCAGATCGCAGGACCGACATCGGCACACGCGACCGTTATATAGACCAAGGGGGCCCTTTGCAAGTTGCACACGCCGTAAGAACTACGCACTGCGACAATGAAGGATAATATTGTAAGAACACACCCTCATGACCACTCGAAATGTCCCTTGCCATGGTCCAGTCCAGTCACCAATTAAGTCGACATGAGTTGTCAGTCCTGACCCAACCTTTCAGCTTATTATTCAATGATGAGACTATTGTATCCAAATCAAAATTCCTGCTGAAGGGAGTTTCTCTCCTTCACCTCGACGAGACCCAACGCTTGACGCTCACCCGTCATGTCTCTCAACCCCGATATCATCCAATTAATCCTCGACCTCCTGTACCACGACCATATTTCCGCTTGGGATGAGGAATTCCGTGCCGATGCCCACCGGGCGCCATTTACACGCTACGCGCTCATCTCCAAAACGTGGACGCTTCCCGCACAGATATACGTCTACCGTTCAACGTGTATACACTGGAAAGGACACCTCGAATCAGTCCGTGCCTGTCTTTCGCACTCCGAACGCGGGCGGCACATCCGCGATTGTGCGCGGGTTCTCGATATTCAGGTCTGCGCCAACGACAGCACTACCGCCATCCCTCTGAAGGTCCTACCATCCGTTTTGACGCTTTTCTCCCAAATTGCGGAGCTGCGGCTACGGATGGGTCCTGCAGTTGACGCGCTTTGGACACGGCCCTCGCAGGAACGGCGACTACGAGAAGCAGTTGCGCATCTCAGGGGGGCACTACGTGCTGTACAAGTGTCCGTATGTCGTAGCTCGCACAATAACGTCGTGGTCAAACAGACGTATCAACTCTTTCCCCCCTCGCAACTTTCTTTCCTTGCTGTCGCGACCCACGGTCAAGGTGAAGCATTACCTGTAGAGCTACCCTCGAATGAATGGAATACCTTCGATATCCCCACGGGAGAATGCGTGCACTGGCCATTCGACACGAATACACGAAATATCCCAGTCTCGTCTTCCCATTCAATATACCTAGATACATTGAGAGTTCATCCACCTGAATTCCCCCTCCATCTCCATCGCCTACTGAAGTTCTTCTGTCCCCATCTTCGACAGCATGTCGGGCCGTTTGGGGCTTGGGAGCAGAATAATGCTCTACATACGTCACGGTCACTACAGAAGATGGTGATTCCTGTCAGGGAGAGGGTATCCGATTCTTGGGGCTGCGTTATCAGTCCCTTGAGGGAGCGTGCGCACGTCTATTCCTGCACGGCCTTGAGTACAAATTCAAGCGAAGCAGAAGACAGTAGTTCGCCAAAACTCTTACTACAGGTGAACCTCCGCGTTGACTTCGGTCAGCTGTCCTGTCGTACTTCCGCTGGATACAGGGCGGATCCCAGAAGCTTAGAAGAGGCATTCATGGGCCCCTTGGATGTGAGGACGTACGAAGAACGGGCTAAGGATTTCTTGGAGGGTCGGGACTTGTATCCTACTTGGCCCAGGATATTTGTCGCCGTGAGGAAGAAGATGGGAGATCGGCAATAGACCGAGCTTTGCTCCTTCATAAATACATCAATTTATATGAAGACGACTGCGTCGACAGCCTAGCGAGTTATATAGTCGAGCCAAGCCAACTCGGACTGGCCGTTAAATAACTGCTGGGAGAAAAGAGTGGATACCAGTGAGGTGAAAGTCAGACAAGAGGTACTCTTGAGGCGACCTTATCGTATCGTAAACATACAATACGCCATATTTTGACCGCGTTTCAAAGGAACAATGCATCCGTTTGTCCAGCAGGTGCGGCCCGGAAGACCACCACCAGTCCTCCCAACCCATAGAACCTCGCATCGGCAATCAAGTTGAGCAAGGCCACGTCCTTCGACATGTAGCGCGGAAACCAGTTTTCCGGCAGAGGCATTACGGGATACCCGGACAGATATGATGGGCTGATTTGAAGGAGGTGCGGGTCTCTATGTAGGACAGCCTCCTTCGTGCCGTTGGTGGTCTCACTAAGGCCACTACCACGGAAGAGCAAAGCGAAGTAGTTCGGAGCGTCACAGTAGAGCTGATCCCGTGAAAGGACGAGCGTTCGCCAATGACTGTGTGTGTCGGGATTTGTCAGGAACAGGGTCGGATCGAGCACAGAGCGCTTACAAGCGGAGGGCTCGGCCCGGAGAACATTACGTAGAGTTCAAGTATATAAGGACTCGTTACGCTCGTCTTGTACCCTTAAGTGTTTGTAGCGGATCCCAACAAACACTATAATTGTTCGACTATAGGAAACCGGAACGCGAAAATCTAACACAGTGAATGTTGAGGCACAATGCATGAGCTTTAGTCATAAATTTTCTGTCCTATGCTGATATATAAGTACTGCGCCCTTTCAAAATGCAGGTTAGCTGATAATATTAATATGGCCAAGGACCCAGTTGACGTTCAATCGGAAGAGGTGGATCGATCTGGTCGGTCCTCTAGACTTTCTTTCGTTCACTCAGTCAAACATCGAAAGAATATTTCCCACTGTCACCCTGGATTAGTTGTAAGTTTATACTACATCAAGCATGACAGAATCCGAATCCTTCTCTGCCGTCTTCCCTCCTTGCTGGCTGCTCTCAAGAGCAGCCTGAACGTACTTGATACGTATTCGAAGGTGTCCCGTGCGTTCCTTTAGCGGGGAAATAATAAGCCCCTACAAGACAAAACCCTCCGCATTAGCGACCCGAAATTGTAGCGGAAGAAAAGGACAGAGAGAAACGGGTAAAAAGACTGCGTACCTTGATCCCCCTATTAAGGCCACACAGTGCAACCTGGAGCCTCTGCCACCCGTCATGCCGTTCACTCCTCCGTCCATCGCACCAGGGCGAATCTTCGTCCTCAGGGGCCATCTCGTCCTCCAACCCACTCTCCTCGCCCTCGGGCGGGGTCGTCCACTGCTGCTCCGCTCAAGGCGCGCCTCGTGTCTATTCGTCCTCTGGCGCGTTTGGCTGCTGGGCACCACGGGTGGACCACCAGGACCACCCTCCGCCACGCCCTCCAGCACGGCCCGTCCCTCGCGCTCGACCCACTCCTCCCACTCCTCGCCGTCCATCAGCATCCGCGAGTCGAAACAGCACCGCTGCACGTTCTCGGGCTTGTCGCTCCAGCTCACCGCGAGCTTGACGAGCTGTGACGACGTGAGGATGAATGAGAGCGCGCGGGTGCGCATCTGGAGCTCGCAGAGTGTCTCCGCGAGGTCGTGCTCAAGCGTCGTGAGGTCAGAGGCGAGCCGCGACCCGGGGGACAGGACGACCATCCCGGGTGGGTCCACCAGTCCCTTGTCTCAGTTGCTGGCACCTGCGGTGCCGTCGGTCGTCCCAGGTTCACCTCCGTCCCCGCGTCAGTGACGACTCTCAGAACGACCGCCTCGCGCTTCTTCCGCTCCCGCACTCCCACAAAAAGCTCCTTCAGCTCCAACTTCACGCCCTCGTCCCTCTCGTCCGCATTGAGCGTTAGTCGCGCCTTTTGCTTGGCGTACGGAAGCAGGTGCCGCACCGTCGCCTCAATCCCGCACTCTTTTGAGCAATACTTTGACATGGGCGGATGGGCGGCACGCCAGCATGCATCCGACGAGTTGGGGGCAGGGTGGCGCAGTCCGTTCGCGCAGCGGTGACGCCAGACTATTTTGAGGTTTGAATCGGCTGGTGATAGACACGGAGGGAGAGGGCGTCAGTACTGGCGTTGTGGTACGGCCCATATGGTTGTACGATGGGTGGGCAGGGACGTGGTGGAGGAGGTGCAAGTAAATATCTCACCTCGCTGACAGGGTTCACAATAAAAGTGCTCGGGAAAATCACACTAGTCCTCCTCCAGTCTTATACAATTAGGGTAGAACCAATCGTCGCAGCCAGAACGTCCCGTCAGCACTTAAATTCCCAAAACCGCGGTCCAGAGCAAAAGCCAGCGCACTTTTCGCATCCAAGCATAAACCGGTCATCATAGAGCTGCCTGCAGACGCAATAAAGCTGCATATGAACCTCGTCCTCTGACTCATCCTCCGCCCCGCCCTGGCCCTTCGGACCCGCGGGGGGGTGAGCGTCGGGTCGGTACTCGACGCTAATCCCGCTGGTCTTCATACCCACCATCCGCATCGAGTGCAGTACCGAACAACGCGGCAGCAGCGGCAGCAGCGCCCCGCCCGCTCGACGTGTTGTGGAACGCAAACGAACCACCGGGGCAGAAGACAAGGACACAGCACCACTAGCACAGCCACCGCTGCCGCCGCCCTTGGGCATTTTTGAGCAGCTCGTTAGCGTTCGGGTGATTCTGCTTCTTCGCGGCGGAGGCCTTTGCAGTGCGACCCTTGCAAGTTGCCGCGGTCGCTTTGGAGGCTCCACTTGCGCTCTTCGAGATACCTTTCTTGGTGCTGGCAGTGGGACGGGCAGGTGGGAACGGGGCGGGGAGGTTCGCGGGTGCTATTGTAGGCGTGCGTGCGGGAGACGGTGTGGGACGAAGAGAGTGTGAGGCCGAGGTAGGTGGAGAATGAGGGGATTGGGGTTGGCGCTGTGCGCGGCGAAGTGCGCGAGGGGACCTGCGAGGCCTGGAGGATAGGGCGAGGGTGAGAGCGTGGATCGCTGCGGAAGCGAGGAATGGGACTGTATTGATCTGGGTTGCAAAATAGAGTAGTCTGCTTCATCGGCGACGACATCAATGGCGTCTGTCTAGCCGGCTTGTGCGCGATTATACGGCCCATAGCTTCGACCTCTTCCAGCAGATCGTTCTCGGCCATCGTAGGGCGCACTTCCAGTTTCATGGGGCGGACCTCGTTCATCCAACGAGGCTGTCTCCGCGCGGGTCTCTTCGCCCCTGCCGAGCGCACCAAGGAGCTCCGTCTCAATGTCTTGGCAGTGAAGTAGCCCGTTGGGAGCCATCGGACGATAGTGTCCTTATTGGTTCGGGCATTGAGGCGTAAGGGAAGTCAAGCAAATGGTTCATTCGCGTCCATCTTCTCTCACCTCGTCTGCCAGTTTTCTTCAACGAACGATTTGTCGTTGCGACCCACATTCCATTCCCTTTCCTTCCACTTCCCATCCACTGCAGTGTAGCGGATTTATGCTAGAGTACTAATGGACGGTGACGGGGTGGTGCATCGTCCGCTCTAGAAATAATAAAGTACACAGCGATTACGTCACCGCCCGGGCAATCACATGCGGGATAAGAAATGTTAACGCGTCATAAAATCATGAACAAATTGGGAGTTACGGATCCTATAGAATACTCCGACCCCTGACCTCCGATTCGCACGAGGCAGTGATCGAAGAGGAGACCCCACAAACGACTACTTGGTCGTAGTCGTGTTTCTAAACTACATGAGATGCACTCTGTCACTCACTGCAGCTGCCGAGGTGAATCGATTACTCAACGGACTTCACCTTCTCGTTAAGCTTTCCTGCGGAGGGCCCTGTACTACACGAGACCGTCAGTCCATTAGACGAACCGTTCTGAATTTGCCTTTACCTCCTCTAAACCTGAATATTTGCGTAGCGTGCCCTTTGGGCCCGCTACCCCACTTTCCGATCTACGCGCATTGTAGATGGCTGTACGGAGAGGCACGCCCACACGCTCTCTATGCAGCCATAGCGCTAGTCGCGGGCACAGTGCCCAGTCGAGCCTCTGACCTGACAGCTGTCGATGTCATTGGCGGGCGCGTACCGTGCCCGCCTCAATCTCGCATGGATCGTCCCTCTCTTGGACCTCTCAATTTCCGCAAGTGACCAAGCATGGCGACTAAGCTAATCAAGAAACAGAACTTGTGAGCACCCTTGGCGGCTAGCACGGCACTCTCGCTGATAATACCCCAAGCCTATATCTAGACCGTGCGGCGCTTCACTTCAACTCAGGCCATACCACTGATTTCCGGCAACACAGAAATAACACTGCTAGACATTCCAAAACACAAGCTTATGCTGAGGTTGTTCGTGGAAAATGAGGCAAGAGTATTACAAAGGAAAGACAACCAGACTTGGGCACTGGTACAACGCCCGTATGTCACTTGTTTGCTCATTGCGTGCAATCATTGGAGCCTGTGCGTATGTAGAGACATTTCTCCGACATCCCAGATATGCGTGGATATTCAGATGAAGCACGGAGATCTACCGTGGGCAATGGTGGAGCAGGCTAGCAAAGAGATCGACCTTGGGGAACTTTACGATGATTATTGGACCTCCAAGGCTCACGAACTCGCTTTACAAAGTGAGTCGTGATCCGAGCCAGTCCAGTCATATCTGATAGAGAAGCGCAGAGGTCGTTGCTGTTGGAAAACATCGTTTCTCTCTAGAATTACAATTCTCTACAGAACCTACTGTTCGTCTCTTTGCAATCGGCCATTCTAGCCAGCCAATAATGTTCACATAGGCGGAATCTCTACGCTCATCGCTCCATAAACTCGAGGAATTGTCAAAGGGTTACTCCCCACTGATGAAAGAACCAACAGAGAGGGCATTTGAATTCGCAGGGGTCAGTTCTCTCATATGGACCCTGCAAGGCGTTGACACCTTTTAGTTGAACGACATCGCGAGGGCTGCGTTCAGTGTTGCCAACGCCACGTTTGAGGTTCGTGCTACTATTAGCGTATCAGAAGCAGGCGTAACGCCCCACTGTTTAGCTCCTGCTGGAACAAACCAAATACGACCAGACGCCGGTGGGCCTTTTGCACCGCATTTCATTTTTTGCAGACAGGGTCACAGATGAAATCGCCTATGAAGAGACTCAAATATTGGAGAAGACCATCCCACGACTGTTCAGCGTGATGCAAACGGTAGCGAAGTTTTCGTGTGACTATGTCAGACGTGGGCATTTTGGTAGGCACTCACCTGGTCTAGACTCTGCAGTTGCTGATGATCACAGAGATGATGTTGGGTGGCCTCGTCCACCTGGAGAAGATTCAAGAAATGCACAAAGAGCTGACCGGGGTCATTGGAGATTTCGACCGCGCAGTGAATGTTGAATCTCTGCGCATATCCAATGAGACTAGTAAGCACAAGTTGCTCTCCAATTGGAGATAGCCCAATCTCAATCGTTTCGTGTAGAGCGAGTGCAGCAAGACCTTTGGCTTAAGGGGCGACTTAAACCTGTCGAGAATAGCTACGACCGGACGCTCTGCTGTATGGAAGGCACACGGGAATCTATCCTCAATCGACTCATCGCCTGGGTGACCAATGGACCGGGGCAGGAGGATGCTCTCCAGAGCACTCCGTACTGGATCTACGGCTCACCCGGAATCGGTAAAACATCATTGGCCCATTCTATCTGTGAAAAACTTGATCAACGAAAGCAGTTTGCTGGAGTTTTTTTCTGTCAGAGAGATGACTCGAATTCGAGCGAGCCCAGGAATATCCTACCGACTCTCATCTACCAACTTGCCAAAACCTTCCCCCTTTTTCGATCGGTTGTAACAGAACATCTTCATAAAAACCAGCACATGACACCGCAGTCAATGCAGGATACTCTCTTCCTTGAGTTCATTCGCTCCATTCCTTGCCCCTCGGATCAAGATACAACCGTCGTCGTCATTGATGCACTCGATGAGTGTGGGGATACTCAGAGTCGTGCAAGCATCCTGAAAGTTCTGATCGACGCGGCCGCTCTAGCTTCGTGGCTCAGGATTATCATCACCAGCAGACCCGAACTCGATATTAACCATTCTTTGGGTACCGCAGCAAAATATGAATTGGGTACAGACCAAGAATCCACTGCTGATTTGCGAACCTTTGCCCAACGCCAGTTACATTTGGTGGCCTCAACACGGTTTCTCCCCACCCCTTGGCCAGAAGAATCGCTCTTCAACAGAGTTATTTTGCGGGCCAACGGCCTTTTCATCTTCATCAAAACTCTTGTTCTTGCCCTTGAGAAATCCGAGAACCCCGAAGAGTCCTTGAGGGACGCCTTGCAAAGCTCAGCCAGTGTTGGCTTGGAATCTCTGTATAAACTCTACTCCAGTATACTGAAAGCGCACAGCATGACTGCCAGTTTTTGGCGGATGATTGCAGTAATTACAACGGCCCAGTACCGCCCACTACGCAAAGAGACGATTGCGGGGCTGGCAGGGGTGGGATCGAATTTCGTTGAAAAGTGGGCGAGTGATCTCGGCTCTTTGCTTTATCGAGACGAAGGCGCCAATGGAGCAATTCGTGTCCGACATTTGTCAATTTCCGAATTTTTTGCCAGCAATCGCTGCGATTACCGAACCGATCTCCGAGCCGCACACGTCCAGCAGGGCATTGCTTGTCTCCAGACGATGGTTAAGCAACTCCGTTTCAACATCTGCAAGCTAAAGGATTCCCGGTTCGCCAATACCGACATTAAAGACCTTTCATCGCGAATTGAACAGAACATTTCAGACCCTCTGCAGTATAGTTCTCTGTATTGGTCAATCCATCTTCGTTCTACTCCTGACAAGACTCAGCATGATGCCATACTGGGAAGCTTGAAGGAATTCTTTGAAGGATTATACCCGCTATTTTGGATTGAAGTATTGAGCGTTATGGGAATGGTCTCGACTGGTGCTCCAAGCCTTCGAGGCGTGATATCATTGGTCAAGGTCAGTTCTTGTATTAGCCTGCATCCCAAAATGAATCTAATTCGCTGTAGGATACCGATTCGACCCTCCTTGAGAGAGTTAAGGATATTTATCGTTTCATCACTACCTTCCACAGCGCCATCTCTATCAGCACCCCACACACATATATTTCAACGCAACCCTTCTTACCAGCACAGTCACCATTATTGGCCATGTTCAGCACAAGGTTTACTCGAGGCATCAAAATGAAAAGCGGGAAATTGGTGTCATGGCCAGCGCCGGCATTGGAATGGATTGGACACACTGACTGTGTCAATTGCATTTGCTATTCCCCCCACGGAACCCACATTGTCACTGGGTCCGATGACCAGACCATTCGAATCTGGGATGCTGAGACTGGTGCTGTAGCCGGTGAGGCTCTACAGGGGCATACCGAGAGTGTGCAGTCCGTTGCTTACTCTCCTGATGGGCGGTACATCATCTCCGGATCCTGTGACAAGACCATTCGAATCTGGGATGCTAAGACTGGTGCGGCAGTTGGCAAACCTTTAGAGGGCCATGCTGGGTCCGTGTTGTCCATTGCATACTCTCATGATGGGCAGTATATCATATCCGGATCCGCTGACAAGACCATTCGAATCTGGGATGCTGGCACTGGTGCTGCAGTTGGCAAACCTTTAGAGGGGCATACCAGGCCCGTGTTGTCCGTTACTTGCTCTCCTAATGGGCAGCACATCATGTCCGGATCTGGTGACAAGACCGTTCGATTCTGGGATGCTGAGACTGGTGCTGCAGTCGGCAGGCCCCTAGTGGGACACACTGACTGGGTGTTGTCCGTTGCTTACTCTCCTAATAGGCAACACGTCATATCCGGATCTCTTGACAAGACCATCCGAATCTGGAATACTGGCACTGGTGCTGCAGTTGGCGAACCTTTGAAGGGGCATACTGGGCCGGTGTCGTCCGTTGCTTACTCTCCTGATGGGCAGCACATCACCTCCGGATCTGATGACAAGACTA
>Ga0307513_10001294_pt1 | contig 36211 bp, 40 predicted proteins | sample 15_EM_MG_FD_202174 | JGI IMG/M metagenome (GOLD analysis project Ga0307513, IMG submission 202174) | Populus trichocarpa ectomycorrhiza microbial communities from riparian zone in the Pacific Northwest, United States - 15_EM | ecosystem: Host-associated > Plants > Roots > Unclassified | place... | reverse complement strand
AACAAGACAGAATGACTCAGGCTATACCGTGTCAGGAAAGCACTAATCCTTCTTGGGGACTTTTGACTGAGAATCCGGAGATTAGGAGCTGATGGAGATAGTGGATTTCACGAGATTTTACGGTATTCGGAATCATCGTCAGCCGCCCAGAAATGTTTAAAATTCAAGACATTGCGGGGATAGCCCCAATTATCCCCGTGAATTACCCAGATAAATTTTAGAGAGCTCTTTCCAAAGGAATGCCTCTCTGTAACTACTAAATCTGAAATTACCACCAAAGCACCCCCCAGCGGGCACTTTCTGGAGTGTCAACAGGATTTTCGAGTTCTAGTCCTACTCGGAATAACTTTTGGAGCAGAAACAACCCCCAAAACACAGAGAGGCAAAGCAGAGAAGCAATTAGATCAGTGTATGAAATTATTTTCATCCCAGTGACAAACCCCAAGTTGTTACCAATGTGTGAAAGCGCCATATTTTGGCGCGTAATCTACCTTGTCCCACTACAGGAAAAACTCGAATAAACGGACCGTGTACTACTTGCGGGCAAACTAATCCATAGTGCAATGGGCCTCAGATTTTGTTGTGTTTCCTCGTTGACCAGCACCATAACTTAATTTGCGCGCAGCCAGGCAGTCCGAAATTTTCTACTCCGGAAAAGAGGCGAAAAACACACCAATTATTCGATATGGGACTGCGATTGGTGCTATCAGAAGCACTATCTGTATGACCTTGGCGGGAATTTGTAGTTGGAGTTGGCTTACCTCCATGGATATTTTAATGCTGTGGGCTTACTAGTGCCCCAGATCTGTTTTGTCATACGAGTCTATTATAGCTAAAATATATTGAATTATCACCAAAAATCCGCCCCACGAGGCAAACAGATAAAATAAAATAAATACTAGACGTTACTAGGGGAGGAAACCCCAACGTCCCAGCACAAGGCCCGTTTATTCAAGTTCCCATACCGTTCTTCACTTGCATACAATGAACATCCCAAAGACCAAGCGAATCAGTTTTAACCGCACCCACGACGAAACTACGCTGGTGACATATAATGGTCAAAAAAGGAAACCGCCAATATTAGACCCAGCTTTCGAATGCTCCTTCCGGTACCTGTGACAAGTAGGTACCTCAAATACCGCAGCAAATAACAAGGCAATCAAGTACCAGTATGTACCCCAGCAAGCGACAACCACAACCAACACCCCAAGCGCGGACCGCAGAGAACACCGGTAGCGCTTCCAGCGCTTGGATACCCTCGCTTCCCCGCCAGCACTACAAAGCCATCATCCGTTTGTCCTTTCTACTCGTACCCCTCACTTTCATATTACCAGGATTCACCCTGCCTTCGCCTGATATCGGGGCGGGTATCAGAAAATAGTATGTAGCACAAGAATTCCTGTCGTCATCATGTACCTGAATGTCTTTGATGTGTGCTTCCCCCCCTTTTTTTCCCCATCCGCTCCTACCGGTTTTTACTGTTATTGTGACTTGGACGTCCTCCCCTTTTTTCTTTTCCTTTCTTTTTTTTTCCTTTTTTTTTCCTTCTCTCCTTTCCTTCTAGAATACCTGTACGAGTAAGTTAAGCCTTATCTCTCGTATGATGTCTCACTATAGGAAACTTTTTATTTTCTTCTTCTTTTGTGTTCTCTACCGAGACATGTATCATATCGTACCGGGAACCGTGCTGTGTGGCGCCTCCCCCCTGTTTCTGACCTGATCATTATTTCTCACTCGGAGCGGATTTGATTGGTTGGGGGTTGCGGCGCTCCCATGTAAATTTAACCTGGCATGTTTTGCCGGGGCAAGGTAAGGGGAGGGGGGCGTGGAGAAGAATGCTTTATTTATCATGATAATTGTAACTCCCGCTCTCTATCCAACCGTTTTTTGAAAAAAATAAACTCTGAGACAAGGAAAAAAGTAAAAAAAGTAAAAAGTAAAACGTCAAACTCCCCGCTAACTTTTTTCGTACACTTTGCTCCGCACTGTTGATAAAGATGCAACTCTAAAAAAGATCAAAACACCCCTATCAGTACATCTTTCTGAAACATTCTACATTCACTTTCCCTTTGGGGTCATGGCCCAGAATCCCCTCCTGAATATTGGGGGAATATTGGGAAGGGACATGGGCTAAGCTCTTGACCGAGCATCCGCTATTGTTGGGGATATTCACGTTGGTGTCCTTATGCGCGAGTAATTGTAGCACGATTTGTTCATGCTCCTGGTTGGCCGCAAGGTGTAGTGCGGTATCGCCATTGGGATCGCGCAAGTTGACTTGCACCCTCGGGTCGCGTAGAAGGAGCTCGACCGCGGCCGCGCAACCCCTCATCGCTGCAACGTGCAGCGGTGTCCCATTGCTGGAACTGTTGTGGTTGATTGCTACCCTGGGGTCTTCTAATAACGCTCGCACGACGCATTCGTGGGCTTGGTCTGCCGCAGTGTGCAGTGGGGTCCAGTCGTCGTAATTTGTCGGATTCACATTTATTCGTGGGTCAGCTAAGAGCCTTCTGACGACGGGGCTATAACCCCAGAAGGCGGCCGAGTGGAGTGGGGTTGGGTTTCCGACATTTTGAAGGTTTATGTCCGACCTTTGGTCCTCTATCAGGAGTCGGACTACCGCTTCCTGCCCCCAGAAGAGTGCCCTGTGGAGGGGTGTGCCGTTGCGCTTATCCTGGGTGTCTACTTCGACTCTCTTGTCGTTTAATAGGAGGCGGACCACTTCCTCATGGCCTTTAGTAGCGGCGAGTAATAGTGGTGTCGAATTAGTCTTGTCTACCGAGTTCACGTCGATGGCTGGCTCACGCAGCAGCAAGCGCACCACCCCAGCGCGGCCGTATCTCGCCGCCAGTGATAATGGTGTTCGGCCTTTGGAATTCTTAGTGTCTGCACCGACACCGCAAGCTAGGAGAGTGCTGATGACCTTTTCGCTCTGGTCCAATACCGCTTTGTTGAGGAGCGCGCCCTTCCCCACCACGTTGAGGATTCCCCTGTCAATGAGCCTCCTGACGGTAGCCTTATCTTCGCGTTCCGCTGCAAAATAAAGCGCCCTCTTTCCGTAAGGTTTGTAGTGCTTGCGACATACGCTGTCTAGGAGACTGGGTGATAGGAGGATTGCGAGGCGTCGGTTCGCTTTCAAAAGAGCGTTGAGGTTAGGTGGTGTAAGTTCTTCGGCGATTTGGAGGATGATCTCGTTTGGTAGGTGTAGGAATGGCATATTTGTCTGATGAGCGACTGTCGAACTGCGGTAGTAGTAATAGAAGAAATTAGAGTGTGGGAATGTTGTCCTGAGGGATCGGAGGGAGGAAACGGGGGGAGTGGAGACCAAGGGTTCTTATTGGAAAATTAGTATGGGGTACCGGCAGGATAAGCCAAGATTACCATTCCCTGTAACTATCTAGTGATTGGGGTGTGAGCCTGCAGCCACGTGTCGGGGCTTCAGCACGGTAGTTACCGCCTGGCTTGCGGATGTCATAATAGTCTTATCTCACTAATACCATACGGTACTCGAGTACTCATAGTCAGACACTGTGTGCTGTCGGCTGTCGGCTGGGCGTGAGGAGTGGTGTTATCCCGTAGACTAGCGCAGATGTTTTTGCCGGAGTTGGTGCCGCGCACTGCATGGAGAGGGAAGTAGCAAGCAACAGAATAAGCGCGCAAGAGGCGCCTGGCCAAGATTTACCCGGCAATTTAAAAGTCTCCGGATACTCCCCTTGTCGAGGTTGATACTATGAGTGCGGCCGATAGATATATCCGTCACGTGGGTATGATAAGAAAACTTTGGTGAACTTTGTTGTTGCAGTGTGCCCTGATAAAGCACGTGATGGATATATCTATCGGCCGCACTCGTAATAAATAACAAGGCATCCAGAGACTTTTTTAAATGGCCAAGCACTGCTAGTAGTGGATAGACCGTCACCGCTAGTGCCGTAGGTAGTTGGACTATCACACTTTCCCATTGCGCGGTTGCCACGTTGAACGCCTTATTAATTTCGGAGGATTTGGGAAGCGCGCTCATACGAAAAGCGAAAGATGTTTGTCAATAGGGTAGCATTGCATATCACTAACTTAGATTACACCCTCTCCACTCCAGTCCAACCGTCGAGACCTAAGCTGTGGCATCCAGATCCACAAGCGCCACCCAACCACGAGCGGCCCAAGGACGGGCTGTTGCGGCACCGGTTAGAAGGAGGTGTACTCGTAGTTCTCTGGGGGTTGTGCTGGTGCTGTGTAGTTGGGCGGCAAATGTCATCGTTAGTGAGCATCTCCGCACCAAAAATGGTGTTTTTTTTGCAAAACCAGGACTCGATCACCTAGCATACGAATAGGGAATCTCACGTCAACCAGTTTTGATCGTTTTGGTCAGTGTTGTGGCGTATTGAAAATGCTAAAATAGTGGGGGCTATGGAAACTGCGAACCAAAAAAAGGCGGTTTGGCAGTTTCATTTTTTGGCTTTTGTATGGACATGGTGTGGAGACTAGAAATTTGCCCGGAACTAGTCGTTAGTTTCTTATAGAGTTGCATAGAGAGAAGGAGATGGTGTGTAGCCTTATGGCATTCGAAGCCTTATTGATCTATGATATATATTTCTATAGATACGAATAGCACCACACCACCACCACCACCACCACCACGCTTAGAAACCACGTCCTAAATTCTTCGGAAAAATGAAAGAGGACTGCTTCCAACTCACGGTAAACCGCTAAAATGTTGCATTATTTCCGGCTACGTTTGTGGGCGTGAGACACCCCAACGACTCAATTATCAGTAAACTAGTAGGCTCAGGTACTCTGATTGTCGTGCCGAAAGCTTGAAACATATACAGCAATGCTGCATGAACAATGGCGATGCCAAACTCGCAATATTCGGAACAGGTGTCTTTCCATCCGGGAGCCCATACAAATTCTCAGAAAAAAGATTTCGGAATCAAGTTTTGCAGCTGGCCACGCCAATTGACTAGAACTTCCCAAGGAACAAAGGGACCCCCTTACAGAGATAGTAATTTTTTTGGAAACGCTAGCTCTTTTGGTCGATACATTTTCCATCCCAATTGGCGAAGAGGTGGATGGGCGAATCTCCATTTCTCCGGCCCCGAATTTTGGCCACTCCGGTCCGGTGTGCCTTAGCCGGTATGATACTACTATACTTGTTACAGGCCATAAGTACCCGAAAATGGAGGGGTGATCATTTGCATGGGTGCACAGACACGCACGGATGTTTTGCCATACAAGTATATTTCTTTAATCCCTGTTTTAGGGTACTTATTGTCTGGGACAAGTATATTGTGCCACGGCTGGGCCCTCCAACCGCAGCAGCTCCCCCCCGGAAACCGTGAAATGGCCGGGTCCGCACACACCTGTATTTTTTACAGACGAGCGAATGGCATCCCTCAGTTGTAGCAAGCTGTACATATCAAAGTTGTGACTGAAATACACGTTGGTAACAAGTTCCCAACGCCAAAGCTCTCCATGAACCCCTGAGGTAATCAGCTTTAATTAGGAAAGAAACTCCTAAGAAATCCAAAGGGCCATGGGGTCATTCGGGAATCCAAAGGTAATATTCTGTGGCTTTTGAGGCAAAATCTGACTAACCCATGGCACTCAGTTAGAGCCCTTATAAACTCCCCGGAATCCTTCTTTCTTTTACAAAAAGCTATCATACTTGCATTTCATGTCCTCCTATCATAGGTCTTATCACAGTTGCCTTGGCAAACGTCAGAGAGCTATGAGAATACGCTACTCCCCCCAGTAGAGGCATTCAACCCAGGGGGCTGAAAAAAGGTTACCTTAAAAACTGGAATAATTGAACCTCACGCTAAGACGTCTAGAATTTCCTCCTTTGGATTAGGGGGAAAAACCACAGCGAAAAATCTGTCTTTCAGCGCTCTACTGAGACAAATAAAAAGAATAAAAAGACCAACCTTACTAGGAGAGGCAACTCCAACGTACTAGTGTGAGGTCCAATTATTCCAGTTTTTACGGTATGCAGATTTTTCGAATCCAAAAACTTTGGTACGTGTAACCCGACATGTCAACTGGAAACTTGGCACTCGAAAAATGCTTTTTTCAACCGCAAAAGCTGAACACCTCTCATTTCTCTAGTTCGTTTTATTTCACTTGTGGGGATACGACATCACCGCCGCCTCTACCACAGCGAGCACCCCCATCACAAAACCTCACGTATATCATTCAAATTTTCAATCTTTCGTCCCAGATTTTATTTCCCCTATACTGTAGCGTCAAGTATCCTATTCCTAACATGCCTTACTTCTTCTCCGCCGCCAAACTCGCCAACTTTCCCTTTATCCCGCGAACTACCTTCTCTTCGTCATAAATCCCCATAATGCTCTCATGAGCCATCAAGGCATCCGCCCACCTTTGCCAATTCCCAATCTTTTTAATCCTCTCTATCGCTTCCTGGGGGAGCAATTCAACTCCAGGCTTTGCGTATGAGTACAATCTAATGACGAGCGAGGCAGTGAGCACCTCCGCAAGTGTGAGCCTGGAGCTCCCGCCAAAGAAGGGCTTGGCGTCGGCCAGCAACGGCGCCAATTGCTTCTCGATGACGTCGACGCACTCGTTTGCGCGTTGGGTCTTTGTCGCGACGTCGGTTGCAAGAAGGGCGGAGTGGGCTAGTGGTTGGGCTTTGCTAATGTAGGTGTCTACGAAGAAGTTGATTTTGGCCCGCTTTAGAGCGGCTGTGGTATCTCTGTTAGTATTTCCAACAACGGGAGGATGTGGCCGCTTCATGAGTGGGAGGGGGGGCTACCTTCGGGAGTGCCCGGGAAAGGGACTAGGTGATTCTCTTTCAAATCTGTGAGGAAAGTGGCGACGATGGAAGATTCCGTGATTATTTGGTCGTTATACTTCATGGATGGGACTAGCCCCCTCTATCATTTATCCGTTATTAGCGTGGATGGCAGATGAGTATGGAGAAGGGGGGAAGGACGAACGGGGTTGACTTCAAGGTACCATGGCTCCCTCGGCTTCGTCAGATCAATTGCGACTTCTGTGTAGTCTAGTCCGAGCTCTGACAGTGCTATGTGTGCGCGGTGAGCCCAGGGGCAGAGACGGCTTGTATAGAGTGTGATGGACATTTTGATGTTTGTTCTATGATATTGGTGTGAGGCGGTGGAGTAGGGAAGTGTAGGGAGGGAAGAGGGGAAGAGGGAAGGTGCAGGTTATATACTGGGGCAGGGAGGGGGATATCGGAAAACTTTCCGCCGATCCCGTACAAATCTCTATGGAGACGGGGGTTGTGTTTTCCGGTTTTTTCGTCCCTACCCGGGTAGGGCTGTTGCTGCTGTACTACCGGTATTGAAGCTGACTGACCATGGATTGGAAATCAACTTTTACGCTGAAGGATAGGATCACGGGAGTACCAACAACTTTAGGACCCTTCATGACGTAGGTTGGGAGGGGGGTGTCACTCTGCCTACCCGCTCTATTCTAGTCCGAACAATGACAATTTGAATGGTGGTGAAAGTACTAACTCCATATTTGTCAGCTAATATCCTCGTACAAGTACACTACGCCGCGCTGTTCCGGTGATGGCCCAGTGGGGCCCACCTGCCGGGCTGGGGTGCTTGCAGTCTGGGGCGCCGGAAGTCCGTTGCTACAACCGGAAGTGCGATGTACTTGTGCTCAGTTACCGGTACCGCGTTCAGGATTTTGTGCCACTTGTATGATAGCTACCGGTAGCGTTTTTGGCACTTGAAGTGCCTTGTACCATGCCAATGTGCCCGGCACGGCACTGCCAGAGTGTGGTGAGATTAGTTGATGACACTACCTGGTATAATTTAACCATTGTAGGTTGGTTTCTGTTATTGAGGAAGCAAATGTTCATGTTCTCCAGCACAGTGAGAACTCATAAGGATGGGAAATGGGGGATATTCAATATGAATTGGGCTTGTAGATAATTACTTCTTAAAAAGTCATTTTATTTGTACTCGGGGGTGGACGTGGGCGATCGGACAGACAGGGGCTAGAAAATGTATGTATCAGTATACATTTTCTAACCCTGTCTGTCCGATCACCCATGTGCGCCCCCGGGTACATGTATTGCCTGGGCACTACATCGTGCCGTGCTGGGCACATCGATTTGAAAGGTTGTGCCATGGCACAAACTCTAGCGACTTAGTGTCAACAACGCTAATGATGGCCACAACCCCGCGGAATAAAATCGCACCGTGAATTCCATGAAACTAACTATTCTAACCGGCCAGTGCAAAAAAGAGCGGAGGGCAGCAAAAAAGAAGAAAAGACGAAAGAATACGAAGAGGGGAAAAAAACTCCGGCCAGGTAATTTCTAGTACAGTATGATATCTAATCTATTCCAATCCAATCTGTGTCGTGATATGACATGTGAAATGCAAGCAAGTATGATCAGTCAAGAAAAGAAGTGCGAGAAGGGGAAATCATTATCCTAGCAAGAACCACCGATCCGGATGAAGGGAGAAAACAAAGCCACCAAAATCACCGTGACTGCCTCCTCTTCCTCCCCCCTGCCTTTGGGCTCCACCCAATGTTCGAATTAAACTCATCCAATCTCAACTTCATCAGATTCCCCGCCGCTTCCACTGCTAGCACCTGTTCCTCCTGCATCTCCCCCTTAACCTCCCCCCTTCTTCCGCCCGAAGTGGAGGAGGATGGCGGTGACAATGAAAAGGAGTCACTACGACAAACCCGCTGCCCACGCGAGAAGGTTCCCAGGACGAACCTCGGCGGGGCGGATACGCGAGCATGCTTTGCGCGTTTGGGGGTTGGTTCCGGCCCTTTCGGTCCGGGTCGGTAGTAGGGGTGCGCATCAGCGTGCGGGTGCGAGAGGTGTAGGAGGGGAGTTATTGGAGGGAGGGGTTGTTCTTTTCCTGCTTCTTGTTGTGGGTTCCGCTTGCCCGCTATGCTCTTGTTGTTTGTGTAGAGGGTGTTCGTTGAAGCTCTAGTATCCCTGTCTTGCTCAGCATCTTGGTTTGGTAGTAGTAATTGCGGTCCTCCGTTTGCAACCCTACTATTATCCCCATCAAGCCTCCTCCCCTGCGGACTATTCCCGTCCGTCCAAATTCCTCGCACGGGGTCGAAATACCTTTTTGTAGAAGATGATGGCGGCGATGATAATGATTCAAGAGGAGGTTGTAGGTGAGGAGGCGTGGGAGGGGAATGGGGAGGGGTGCGGGCCCGTGTTCGGAGGCGGTATTGGGCGTATATCTGTCCACCCGAGGAGCGGGGGTGGGGTGGTTGTAATGGAGAGAGGCTTTTTCGTCTTCTAGTGGTGGGGTAGGGTGGTTCTGCTGCTACTGCTGTTGAAGAGGAGGAGGAGGAGGAGGAGGAAGATGTGGAGGATGTAGATGCGAAGCACAATAAAGGTGTCCCTGGACCTACAGCAGCGGCATTGGGCGTGACTGACGGGGTCTGTTGCTGAGGTGGGTGCTGGTGCTGGTGCTGGTGCTGGTGTATAGCGGCGCGCAAGCGCCTTTGCTCGATGCAGAGTTGAGCGGCGGATTTCTGACAGCAGGCATTTATTATTTTGGCATCTATCTGGTATTTACCGAATTCCGGGTGGTGCTCTGGAAGGCATTGCTCCGGGAAGGTATCCCCGAATATAATGGTCAGTGCGTAGCGGATCCTGTAGCAAAACTTTGCCGCGAGGGCTTTGGCGGCTTCGTATGGTATCCAGTAGCCTAGGTTGTTTCCCCCCCTCCGGCGGTGGAACTTGTTAGCTTCGCATCCTAAGAGCTTCATAATTGTAACATTGCCTGTAACTTTATGCCTACCTTGTGCGTGAAGATTTCCGCCTGTAATGTTATGGCACACGGAGGCAAGACCTGGATTAACCTTCTCCCTGACGGCATTTCCGGGCTCGGTCTGTGAAAATTAATCCATATGTTAGTTATTTCGTTTTCTCTTACCAAAGCTCCCTTCTCTCTCGCGAAAGCTAAATAGATCCAAGTTTTGTTTTTCCCACCAACCTTCCCAGGTTTGCAACAGTCGAAGAAATCGTGCACTCTAACGAGGCCATTATAATAATCCCACATTACCCACCACCACTTTTTCTCACCCTTTACGTTCGGCGCTGTGAAGCGATATTCGAAGACTGCCAACATAAATTAGCAACGGAACGGTGATTACATCATTGTACCCTGGTTTCTCTCGTCCCCCCCCAAATTTCTTCTATAGGGCAGAAGGGCCGGGGGTCCTCTCACCATCAAACCGATTCCTCCCAGTTTTTCGAAGAAAATCTTCCTTACTCCCCTTGAATGGTATACTCCTCGGATAACTCCCAACCCCATCAGAAGGGTACAGCTCCATTTCCAGCAACTTCTGACGATTATACTCCGACTGCTGCTGCTCATGGGGTGGGTAATTGACCTTCTCCTTGAGTGGGCCCTTGCTGACCACACGTTCCTTGGGCATCATCCGACCCGGGCGTGTCTGGCGACGGAACGCGGGAGGGGGGAATTCTGTTACCCGGGGCCCTGACTGGGGCCGCGACTGCAATTGCAGCGATGGTACTACTAGTGGTGGCGGTGGAGGGGGAGGGGCAGGAGGAAAAAATAGAGAAGTTGGTGGTTCGATGCCGGGCTCAACCTTTATGACAAGTGGTGGTACGTGAGCTTCCAAAAGCTTTTTGGTTTTTTCAGTAGATGAGGGTGCCCAAGACATGCCTTTTGCGAAGTGGGTTATCTCTCTCTTTTTTTTAGAAGGATAACTGCGAGGTCGTGGTTCCTGTTCGGCCGAGTGACGATACGTGATAGCACAGTGCGTAACGTATGTGGTCGACCCTGTTGGCTAGCAAGTTCGCGTTTGAGATATCACTTCCCCTCTCCAAAGCGAGGAAATAAACGGACACGGAAAGAGGTTTTGTAGCCGCTATCCTCCCCCCCAACTTAGCAATTGATGGAACAAGGATGGGAAAAAGGTTGGAAAAAAAAATAACTTAATGTACCGTTCGTAGGTTTCGAGGGGATTCGAGATGTTTCGAAAGATTGTATGCAGCTATTTATTTATTGGTTATACCAATTTTTTTTCCTTTTATTTTTTCTTGCCAACAAATCTAATGAGATGGGGGAAGGGAGGGAGGAAGGGAGAGGGAAGGCGGGGGGGGGAAGGGAGGGAAGGGAGGGAGGGAGGAAGGAAGGAAGGATTCGTTTGGTGATCTGTTTCCCGGGGAAAGAAAAAAAACCGTCGAATAGATTGTTATTGAGAAGCTTGCTGCACGGGTCTAGATTTTGGTATCCTCTATTCCTTTTCCTCTTTGACTACCCAGATGTTCGGTTCTCTCCTCCAGTCTCCGTTGGTGATCTAAAATTCTTATCCTGTTCGTGTGTCTGTGCGCCTTTATACCTTCACTTTCGTGGTGAAGAAAGTAAAGCAAAGTCAACGACACCCCACAAAGCCGACTGGACTTGGATCAGACTCCGCGAGCCCTTCTATTCCCCGATTAGCGAGAGTGAGAGTGAAGGTGAGGGTGAGTAAGTGAAAGATGAAGTGAAAGAGAGTTTCTTTATTTTTTTTCTTCAAAATGGCAGACGGAGCACTAGGGTTATCATATCGGTGTTGCACGCATAAGTAGTATTAGCCTTTGTCTAGAAATGAACTAACTCCAATTCCTCTTACTCCGGGATCTTTCTATTATTGTTATTCTCCCAGTAATTCCCTTTCTTTCTTTCTTTCTTTCTTTCACTTTTTTGTCTTGCAAGTGTAGAGAAGAAGAATGACCTTCTCTATGACGAGGGCAATTGAAAGAGATGACGTTTTAGAATATTCTAGGAAACGGAACAAGTGTTTTTCCCTCTTCCTTTCCTCCCTTTTAGCTGCGAGCTAGAGAGAGGGATAAGCAGGGCAACCTTGTGAAGGGTCGAGATTCAGACATCCGAAGCAAGCACGCGTTAAAAGCCCAAGCCAGAAGGCAGCATGTGCTTATTTTAGATCAGATGGAGATGGAGAGAGAGAGGGGGGGAAAAGAGGAGGCGAGAGGGAGGGAGGGAGAAAGCGGATAGCCCGATAGTATCAATGAGCGCAGACCAGGAATCCGGAATTTCCTAACGAAATGATAGAATTATGAGTGAAGCAGGAGAGAAAAAGAGGGGGCGCACAGACTATCCATCAAAATCAGGAAAAAAGAGGTGGGAGGAGTGCCCAATGGCCCATCTACCACACCAATAGGAAAAATATTTAATCGGGCTCGAGGGAATTCGACAGCAGCTGGGAGCCAGCCGATGGCGAGTGCATGGAAGTCTGGTTTGCTTCCATTGTCTTTCCTTTTTTCTTTTCTTTTTTCTTTTTTTACTTATTCGCACCCTGCTTGCTTGCTGACCCGTCAAAGAGAAGGAGAAGTAGAAGCAGTAGAGGGAAGGCATCCGATTTGTATACATACCTCGTGCAGCATGCGTAATGCCGTCGAAAGGGTGAGTGGTGGTGATTTTGTGGTAAACCTGGGAAAGGGATATAACGGAAGGCTTGGGGGAAGAGGGGTGGCGGACGGTGCGGTGGGTTCATATGCACGGAGAACAAACCTGTGTGGTCTTTTTGTTCCAGAAACCATGCAGGTATCCCTTTGGTGTTCCTGATGTTCGATGATATAGGTACCTGGGTATATGTAATATCCTGCATCGTTTGACTTGTCTTTTATTTATCGATTTTCCTTCCATTGCTATCTCCCTAGCTCCACATACAGTGTCCTAGACACCACCACGAGGATATATGTCAAGCGTGGCCTGGACTGTTTAAACGGGGGTGAAAAACAAAAAACACGTGAGTAGGTAATGCGCTGATGCAGTTGAGCGAGTGTTTGTGTTACTGTCCCGAGGGAAGTATCGAATCTCTGACGCATGTGCGGTAGGGACGATGCAGCTGAGATCGAAGCCCTACGAACTGCCTCTAGGAAGATCCGCTGCGAAGTGGTGGTAAGGCACACCCACTGCTATATCCTATTCGCGCCCCGCGCAGTGCAACCAACGGCGTTCAGTAAAACCTATCAAGTAACTTAATCGCAGGTCTGATCGGGCTCCGTAGCGAGAGACAGAAAAGAGACTCACGAAGAGTTCCCAGCGCACCACTTCTCAAACACAAGCAGTGTTCCGAACCGTCCAGTCCGCCCGTCTTGGAGGTAGGACCGGATGGACCGCCGGTGGTAGTCCATCTTTTTTCGACTCCATTGACGGACTAGGGCAGATAGAAGTAGGACCAGACGCCCAACCGGGCCCAGTAGAGCCTGTAGTGTTTTTCTGTTACATCTCTTCGGCTGGTATGCTCAGAAACTTCAAGTACATAATTTGATCTTGCTCATAGTTTATGATCAGGCAAATCATGTACGAGGGTATAAACTGATACCGAATAATTGAACAATGTGCTATGTCGTTGGAGTTGCCTCCTCTGGTAAGGTTTGGTGTTTTTTTGTTTTTCCATGCCTCTCAGAGGGGCTGAGCAGCTCTTTTTTTGCCCCCATTCCTCCCCCCCCTTTTCCGAGCTAGGGAATTCTTGACTACATGGCACATTGTTCAATTATTCGAGATTTTACGGTAAGCAAGGAAGAATACATCTTTAGGAAATAAAAAAGCCAAAGGTGTTTGCCAAATTAGAACTCAAAAACCACCGGCATGAATCTGGAAGGTAGCAAGCATAGCCTTGCTGGAGAGGGCACTAGCACTATCGCCGTCGAGAAGTCCTAATACTGATTGCAGATATCCAGATCCGAGAGGGTCAATTGAGTTTCCCGGTAACTCTTCTGGAAAATCCCAGGTATTGTGCTGTGAGTCAACTTCGGTTGCATCGGTTCTTTGGCTTTGTTGCGACATCATCACCGTGGCCATAGTTAAAGCAAAAGACATACGGAAGTGTTTAAATGAGAAAATAGGCTCATAGCGGAATGATTGGTTCAGTCTTATCTTAACACTTGGAGCACTTGATGATATATTTAACCTTCTTCTCTTTCTCGCAGGCATATCGTCTATTGTATCGGTTACATGGCATCACCAAATATCACTCATAGTTTGTCTACACCTCTGCCATCCCCTGCCGTCCCCTCATTTTTTTCCCCACATATCATATGCCCGGTCGTCATTCCTAATACCTGCCGTCTGTGCCCCCCCTCAGTCCTTACCTACACCCTACAGCAATGTTGCAATGATGGGGGGGGGTTCGATTAAAAAATGATCGAAGGCTATAAACGCGCCTTTTCGAACCGGGGGGTTATAAGATAGAACCCTTCTAACACATCGGCAAACGATGATATTTGAGAGCAGTTGGGGACAAAGAAACAAATGAAATGATAGGAAAAGGGGGAAAAATGTAGCAGAAAAAGCAAATAAATAGCGCTGCCAGTCCACTTCTCCGTCTGAACAATAAATACTCACACATCTGGGTTAAAGGTAGAAATTCCCATCAGAGTTCCTGCTATTTTGCTTATGATACTAAGGCATTAAAGAACCCCCCCGTCAATCCCCATTTTCAGAATCCCCGATTCAACCCCCCCCCCCCTTCTAACCCCCCCGGGTTCGATTATCAAAGGCCTTCTTTGCAACACTGCCCTACATTCCTTACCCACACCCTGCCGTCTTCTGGTACCCCTTATAGTCCCCCGCGCAATCCCCGCCGTCCTACCATCTCCCTTCCCGCCCGTCTAAGCAGCCGCTTTCCCGTTTGTCTCACTATACTAACAAAGGCCTGGGGTGTAGCGCCCGGCAGTCCCCCGAGTAACTTACCCTACACAGGACCACGGCTAGCGGTCCCGTCTTCTTGGCACTATCCCCGCCGTCCATATAGGGCCCTGGACGGCTCGGAACACTGAACATAAGACAAAAACAGCAGCAGCGGGCGGCGATTGTATCATTTATAGGGGGTTTATTTTTCTGATTGAACAATAATTCTGCTCACAATTGCACTAGGTTACCTTCCTCTCGCATATTGCATCTAGTGGGATAGCGATCCTTAAACCAATTCCACCTAATTTCTCTGAAAAAGTGTACATGCCCCCCCTCCCCGACCTTTTCCCATTATTGGAACGGTTCCGGTCCCCTCGCCAGGTTTTCATTGGGCTCAGAACAGCGTCGTTGCCCGTGTCGTACATCACTGACTCGGAACCACCTCTTTTGCACCTTCTTGCTCGAAAATCCTATGCAGATATTCGATAGAGTAGGACCGAAATAACATTCTGGGATTATCCAACCACTTTTCCACTTCACGAAAGAGAATCGTATGGTCTTTACCCTGCTTTTTCATTTCATTAAAGGACAGCATATACCCCATTCCTGTTGTCTGCAAATACTCATATGCCCCCTTATCCACGTATAATGACTTGGCGAGCTTCGATCCTGCCCAATCTTGAATCAAAGGTGCGTATGTGATTACTGGTGGTTTGATAGCAAGACCAGATATCTCAGGTTTTAACAATATGAGCTGCCGCCAGAGCAGTTGTTCCGAATTGAAGCCCGCGTAGTCTGAGCCGGTAACTCGCATATGGATCAATTCACGAGTTGGTGTACCTCCATGTACTACTGCGCTGTGAGCTGCTTCTCGGCTTTCCGCTGTTTGAATGCCGTATGCGAATGTTCGGACAAGGCTTCTTAGCGCTGTGTTAAACTCAAGTCTCGCGACTTGCTTTGGATTGGAGGTGTCGACCAAATGGTACCCATGGTTAGGGCAATAGAACTCAATAATCGCTGATCCTGACGGGGAAATTGAGTACTTGTTCTTGCGACCGTGTTTTTCAGCAAGCCCACATCTCTCATGAGGACATGCAGAACGCAGCGCCAGGACTCCAGTTTCTGGTGCTATCTCTGATCCAAGCCTTTCGCGGTCTCTGACTATGGCTTCAATGATACGGGGAACACTCGGGATGCTGGCGAGTGTTTCTTGATTGGTGAGCCTATATGGGATACGACCTCCAACAAATGCGGCAGCAGATTCCATGATCTCCTCATAATCGGGGAGAAACTGATGGTGAGCTTTTGTAAAGCGTTGGCTTTTTTGGTAGTTGATACCGTCATGTACATAGCTTTCATCGTTATGGGGGGAGGTATCGACAATGTCCAGCTGTACAAGCACCTCAAGGTTTTCAATCCATGTAGTGAATTCAGTAGGAAGGTCTTCTTTTCGGTGGAGCTCTGCGTAGTATTTTTTTATATCCCGTGCAATTAAAAATGCTAGGATAAATACAACGATGGTACCAATGTGAGGTGAATTATTTGGTTGCGAGCCGATATGGATGATGAGGGTCGAAGGTGGTAGAAACCGATGAGGGATTTTGTTGACCCGAGTAGTAGGCAGAGGAAGACCTAGGTAGCGGATATGAGAAGAGATGTATTCTTTTTTGTAGACGTAGGACCCCGCTCCTAAGGGATGGTGAACTTTGCCATCATGCACTCCATAATAGTGGTCAGGCGGGACCCCGAGCGGCAGCAAAGCTTGAACAGAAGCGGTGGCACTGACAATACCCTTCGGAATTCTATCAGAGAAGGAAAAAAAATTGTTATCACTTGTAAGTAACTTTGTGAGGTGTAGGCGTAACACTCACTTCGGCTCAACAAAGGTGGACATATTTGCACCCGCACGAGGCATCACGAGAGGAATCTGAGCCCTGGAAGGATCCATCCGCCACTTTAGAGTTTCGAAACCCTCCCCCTGGACAGTAGCATCTTCCACCTTTTCTGCGGGACAACCAAATACTATCTCCGTTGAAAGATCCATAATGAAAAGATAAGTTGAGAGTACGTGGGTAGGGACGAAAAAATCGGAATAGAGGATCGGTAGGATCCTTCGAGGAAATAGAGAACAAGGGAGCCTGAAACAAATAGGGGCTTGGCAGACATCAGAAAGCCAGATAATGTTTTCAAAAAAGGCTTTACTATTCCGTGGACTTAACAGTACAAGGATTACTATAAAACCAACGATATTTATTAGAGTGTTGGCAATCCTGGGTTTCTAATGAAGCTAAAGGGTTCGAGTTTGCCACATCCTGGGTGAGCTCTGAACCAGAATCATATCCAACTCAACATTCTTGGTGTAGCTACAGTCTTAAGGTATCCTTTATCCTGATTACTGTTCACCCGTTGCCACATTAATCATCCACCTCATTCCTGGTTTGCCGCTAGAAGTGTTCCGATTTTTTCTTTCCTACCCCAGTACTGCGGTACGGTATCTGCTGGGGTCATAGTTACGGGGTAGGTAGCCAGTGTTGTAACTGATGTACCCATACTCAACTCCACATGGCTAGTTCATCACAGCCAAAACTCTTACTACATAATAGGCTAGGCTATTGGACTCTGGTTTCTTCTGCAGTCTAGCCCAGAGCATTCCTGAGAGAAAAAACACTGGTTAGTGGTGCGCCACTTATTTACTTCTATCGATTTTATTATTATTTTTATATCTATGTTGTTATTATCATTTCATACCGGTATTGTCTCGAGTCGAGGTACATGAGTTGCAACGCTGCCATTGGCAAGCCTTCGCGGAAGCAGAGGAACTATAGCAATGTCTTGGCGGCAACAAAAGTACCGGTACTAGTACTCGGCTCTGCCACAAATGAACTGTTGCAATTATGCGGGGTGGCCGATATACCCATCGTTCTGCAATGGCACACCCACATATTCCAGTTTCTAGTATCCAATATGAATGAAACCGCGATATTGCAGTACTGTCTGATCTGGGAAAGAGCTATGAGCAGATCACACAAGACCCAGATGTTGCACTTTCTACTATTCGTGGTGTTATTGAGAGATACCGAGCACGAAGTCATGTTCGCCATGTGGGGAGACCAGGAAGACCATCCAAGATTACCCCCCATATCTTACAACAAGTGGAGAAGGGAAATCCCCCGGCATCCCCAGATGAGATCGCGGAAGGCCCTAAAGATTTAGAAATTGGGCAAACAAAATTAAAAGTCAGAAACATGGTGGTTGCTCAATTGGCTCGAGCACACAAACCCTCCAATTAAACGTCAAAAGCCCGATCCCTGTTTCCCGATTTTTTTTAAGCCGGAGGATGTGTTCTTAACTTTAACCCTTCTTTTTTCTTTGCAAACAAATCCACCATTCTCAACATCACAAGGTAGCAGTACAATCCAACTCAATGAGAATTTACTTTTCTTGTTCATGTAGCAGGACCAGTTGGCTCTGGACATCAGAAAATAGTTTACCGTATAGTGTGGTTGATACAAATGAAATCATTGATAAATGTTCATAATATGCAAGATGAAGAGTAACTAGTACGTTCTGTGACTTCATTATCCCAAGTTAAAACTATATGATATTGTATTTAACAATAATATTGAAGGCCCTGATCCAGATACAGCCAACAGTTATGCTAAAAGCGCCACAAATAATATCATTGATTATCTTATTCATACTCATGGATTCAATCGACAAGGTATAGAAAGAGTAGCAGCAATGAGAAAACTCAAACTGCAAGTATAAGAGGTACGTACAGTAGACACGACAACGGAAGTATACAAGCACCAATTGAGGATGCAGAGTTTGTCAAGCATATGAGGGAAGAGTGTCAAGTGTTCTCTTTGAGCTTCAAGGGATACTGATCCTTTTTGCTAGAGCGCAGCTGTCACCGCTCAGGCGGCAAAGTGGGGGGAGGGGCGGGTGCCCCGACTAATCCCTCGTGCTCTACTAACCACGGAAATTAGGGAATCAACCTGTCGTTCCACCAGAAACTTTTAACTTCCCCTATGGCGATATCTCGACCCCCCCATCCTAGCCACTCCCTTCTGCTAAGCTAGAACTACCATCACCCAGCCCCCCCATCACCATCTCTACGTCTCCCCTCCACCGCTGTGGCATTTTCAATGCCTAAGCCCCCCCAATATTCAGACTTCAATGCTCGCCAACGTCCCCTGCCTTCCGCCTAATATTTCCAACCACAAGTAGGACAGGCAGGCAGGCTATCCAGCAAATAACTAGCATCACACCCTTTATAGTGTCAGGTCCCAGGGTGAACTCCTGCACAATCAATTACATAATATATACAAAGCAATATTTCCCTCCCCCATCCCACAATACCACAATCACCAGTCATCACTCACCAGATGATTCGAGAAGAAAAAAGGTCTCAGAGCGGATTAACAACACCTACCTATCATACTCCAACCTAGGAATAACCCAATTACGGGTCCGTACTGCCTTACCCCTCCACCCCTTACCTCCGGACCACCGCAGTTGAATTCTAAAAGACAGCCCGCAGTTCGCAACCTAGCTCCAGTGAGCATCATGAAAAAACCAATTTCCTCCACAAATTATTATACCATAATACGGAAATCTGTTGAAATGATCCCAAGGGGGGAGGGGCAGGAGTTCTAAGGAAATGCATCAACAAAGCAGAAAAAACCCCGGCCCAACTCTACAAAAACTCGAGTCAGGTCTCTACCATATCACATTCTGTAACATTGTTCCCGCTGGATGGGGGGCGGAGTGGCTGCTCACCGCACATCCTAGCAGAACTGGCATCATACTGTAGGTACAGTGCCATGCTTTAAAGGGTTAATCAAGGAGCGAGGGAGTCAAGAATGAAATGGAGACCAAACGCTGTTTTTCTCCCCCGTGGTATCAATAGTGACACGACAGAGGCGGGCGGAAACAAGTAAACTATCATACTGAGTACAGCATGATACTCCAAAGTCATTCGCCCCACTCGTTTCCGGTCTCGATTGAAAGATAATGAGATGACATCCGTTGTATTAATGTAGAACGAATTACTCAATAAGAATAATGAGAGTAATCATACAAGCCCTCTAGAAAAACAGATAAAAAATCCCCTTCTCCCGTTTTTGTGAGCAAGAAAAGATTGTTTACTCTCTCCATAAAAGTCTATGCTACATAAAAAATGTTCAAAGCCACCATTTTTCACCCCTTCATAGTCCGCAACCCCCCTTTTCCCTCGAACTCACTTAAATGCACCAGTTACCCCACCCAGGCCCCCCAAAGAAAATAAGTAAAAAGGAAAGTAGCAGATCACAAGATTAACTAATCGGAATCCCCTCCATAATCCTCAGATCCTTCATCGTCGTCATCGTCATCATCATCATCCTCTTCATCAGAAGAGAGCTCAATTTTGTAATTTGTTTGTTTTCGAGCCCTTACAGCCCTCCCACGAGATTCTGGTTCGGCCGCTTTCGGAGCTGGTTTAGCTAAAGGTTTGGTTGCAGTTTTAGAGGTCTTAGACGAAGGTTTAGAGTAGGGTTCCCCATCGTCGGAATCCAGAAGTTCGTCCGCCATCTTGTCCACGTCCATATCGTCCTCGTCCTCCTCAGACAAAACAATCGGTTTCTTGGCCTTGGGTTTTGGCGCCGCCTTTATAGCCGGTTTCTTGGGCTCTGCAGCCTTCCTCGGTGCAGCCCTCGCTGGTGCGGCCTTCTTTACCGGGGCCTTCTTGACAGGTTTAGGGATATCATCATCCGAGTCCGAGTCCTCAGATCCGTTGCCGGCATTTTTGCTGAGATCAAGTGGGATCTTCGAAACTCCCTTCGGAGCCACCTTCTTAGCAGCTAAACCCTTCAAGGCTGCGCCAGATGCCTTCTTTGCAGAATCTCTAAACAAAGGTCTACCGGTGTCACTACCTTGACTCCCGATACCCTTAACCAGAACACTGACATCCCCAAGACCATTCTCCTCGTCGGAGTCATCTGATCTAGCAATATCCAGAATTGAAGGCTTTGCTGCCGCTGCCCGTTTTGGTTTTGTCGAAGCCGTCCTCAAGGGCGGAGGGTCTGAGACGTCTAGATCAAAGATAGAATCATCCGTGGCAACCGGTTTAACTTTCGAGGCAGTCTTAGTAGCAGCTTTGGCTTTGGGGGCAGGTTTCGCCACAGCCTTCTTTGCAAGAGCCTCCAACTCGGATTCAGCCTCGGATTCATCTTTCGCAGGTTTCTTAGCTAGTACCGCCTTGGCCTTCGGTTTGGGGGGGGAGGGTTTCTCGCCCAGTAAAAGGAATTCCTCATCACTATCTCCTGCGGGGTCTGGTTGAGGCTTCGACGATTCCACATCAGCAGGTGTTACTTTAACAGGAGGCTTTGCGGAGGGCGCCGGTTTGGATTTTTGGTCAAGCATGTCGAAATCCGAATCACTCAAATCATCGATTACCACCGCTTCTTTTTTGGCAGCTCTTGCGATGGGCTTTTTGTCGGGTGCTTTCTCCGGAGGTGGATCGATAGACTTGAACCCCAGTACAGTCTGCTTCTTGGCCTCTGTTTTGACCTTCGCGGCCACTGGCTTTCTCTTTGGCTTTGAAGCCTCGAAATCCGATTCGTCACTACCAGCGGCCTTCTTCTTCCCTTTGGTAATCTTTGCGCCGTACCTGCCATTCTTCTTGCGTTTGACTACGGTACCTTGCTCTTTTTTGTCTTCTTCCAACTGTACTCTCCATTCTTCGATAAAGGCATCCAACTCGGTATTCCACAAGTCTTTTGGAGACTTCTTGATAAGTTCATCGATCTCGAGTTCTTTTTCAGCGACATCCTGAAGTAGCTTCTGGACCTTTTCATGTGTCAAAGACCAGATGGCCATCTAATCAAGGACGGTTAGCATGCACAAGTATATGATAGAATGACGGAGCACAAACCCCCAATAGATAATTGTAACCATCCCCGACAGTTGAATCTTCATCTTCAACAACATCCTCAGTCTCACCAGCCTTCTGAGCCTCAACCTTATTAGAAATTTTATCAAACTTCTTCTTCATAAGGTCCTCGATAATCTCTGAACGCTTACGCCCTGAGACCACTAGTTCCTTCTTAATGATCATTTGGACGAAGCGAGCCTGATTAGTGTACTTCATTAATTGTTTGCCCATTTCTTTAAGCATGTTATCCTGTAAAAATATTAGCAATGGAACTTGCCAGGAGGGATTATGGTTGGTAATACCTTGCGCTCCTGGTAATACTTCAAACGAATATAATAAAATTCCTTCAGAATATCATTGACCGAAGCGTACTTATTAATCCTTCCCTCAGGATCAAAAGCCACAAGATTGCTGGTTGCTACAGTTCTCGTAAGCTTGAACTTGTTCACAAGCCCCTCTGCCAAAGCCTCTTGCATATGCTTTGCGGACTCCATGGTAATAATGAAATGGACCCGTCGAGGAGAGTTGTAATCAACGTAATCTTTAATGAACGATTTATCTCCTTTGATGATCTCTTCGAGTTTCTCTTTGAACTCTTGAGTCCACATCTTGATAGGCAATTCCCGAATTTCGCAAGTAACATCATCAATCTGATTGATAATCCCGGAGAATTTGAATTTGTCCACTCCGACCTGCTCGACTTTGCCGGCCCAATCACGATACCATGGAGTCATAGGTTCTAATTCCTCGTTGTTCATCAAACGCCTGATATTGGCAACCACATCTTCTGGATTGTAATTCGGTATAGTGGTACTCCACCCTATCACTCGTGTAAGTAAGCAATATCAATAATACTAGACGTAGATATTGCTTCAAACATACCTGTGCCAATACCATCGGCTCCGTTGATCAAAACCAAAGGAACAACAGGGGCATACCACATAGGCTCAATTTTCTTGTCGTCATCCAGATTATACGCCAACAGGGGATCATCGGTAGCTGGGAATAACTTCCTGGCAAAAGGCGACAACAGAGTATAAATATAACGAGGACTAGCTGCATCCTTTCCGCCATCAAGACGAGTACCAAAAGACCCTTCGGGCTCCAAGAGATTGACATTGTTGCTCCCAACGAATGTTTGCGCCATACCAGTAATTGTCACCTGGAGAGAACTCTCACCGTGCTGATAGGCTGTGCACTCAGAAACGAATCCAGACAATTCCGAAACTTTGAGTTGTTTTGTAAGCTTTCGTTTGAAACAAGCAAAGAGAATCTTGCGTTGACCAGGTTTAAGGCCATCCACAACAGAGGGAATGGAGCGGATGTTGTCCGCCATACTGAAGAGAATCAACTCTTTATTAACGAATTCTGGATATGAAATCTTATCAATGGAGTGATCAAGGTAAGTTCCAGGTTTGTAGAGTCGGAGCCATTCCTTCCGCTCATCCGCCTTTTTCTTGGAAAATGCGAGTTCGATTAGTCGCTGGCCTTCTGCTTCCATCACATGGAACTCTTTGACATGTCTTTCCAGATCTGAAAAGTACAACTTTGCATCCCGTTCACCTGAGGTTCCCAAACCCTAGTAATGTCAGCATACATAGGCTACTCCAGGTGCTGGGAGAGAAAAGCTTACCTTGTAGTACTTATGTTCCCATCCCTTTTCTGTGTTGTTCTCTTTCCAATACTCATACTCTGGCATGGTGAAGAAACTAATCTCCTTGGTTGGCTTCTTGACACCACCTTTGAACACCTTCACAATAGGTGTGATAAATTCGATTAGAAAGTTGGGCAACTTGAGCAAACTAGGGAATTGAGTCTCGAAGAAGTTGATAAGCAATCCTTTGATATGACTTCCGTCATAATCCTGATCCGTCATGATCATGAGATGACCATATCTCAACTCTTTCCTTGATTCGTAAACCTTCTTATGTTGCAGCCCCAGGATCTGTTTGATGTTTTGAATTTCCACATTCTTCATTATCTGATCATGAGAGGCGTCTCGAACATTGAGAAGCTTTCCGCGCAAGGGAAAAACGCCAAACCTGTCCCGTCCATCGATCGCAGATATACCAGCAACGGCAAGTGATCTAGCTGAATCTCCTTCGGTCAGAATAAGCACGCATTCCTGTGAGTCCTTGGTTCCAGCCCTGTTGGCATCGATAAGTTTTGGATTATTGATTCTAGAAACTGTCAGCACCCCCGTGGTCACCAAGTAACGACCTAAGACTCACCTAGAACGTCTTGATCCATCGGTTTTTTTCAGCTGTTTATCAGCTTTCATATTGGCATAATCAATGATGTTCGAGATAACCGGGGTATTCTTCAACACATTTTTAATGAACGTGTCGCTCAAAGCACATTTGCTACCAAACGAAGTAGCTCTAGTAGTTAGTTGTTCCTTGGTTTGTGAGGTGAATGCTGGATTCTCAATCAGACAGTTGACGAATATGAAGAAATGATTGCGCATCTGAGCGTTTTTGACTGCGGCCCCAGATTTGTTCTGCTTCTTTAGAGCTCCCTGAAGGTGGGTACAAAGTTGATCCGCAATGTAATTCACATGGGTTCCTCCGGATGTTGTAGCGATACTATTGACAAACGATACCTGCTGGAAATTACCACCGCTAGCAGCGAAGGCTACTTCCCAGCGATCATTCACGACTTCCCAGGTAATCACAGGCTTTTCTTCACCACCAGCTTCTTCGTGCAGTGCATTGATATACATCTCGCAGTACTTCTTGAAGTTCAATTTGATCCGCTCTCCGTTCAAGAAGACCTTTACGTCTTTTACAGAAGCTGAACCTAGCTGTCAGCAAGAAAGATCCCGCTATACCTCAAAAAAGCGAGCTTACCAGCCATATCGTAAACCCTTCTCTTGACAAGAGCTTCGAAATCATCATCCATCTCCTCCATGTGAAACTTGGCAAGATCAGGTTTGAACGTAATCTTCGTGAACTGCTCCCCCTTCGAGTTTGCAGTAATTTTGGCCTTCCCCATCTTGCCCATGTTGTCCGTCCAGGTCTGTATGTACTTTTGCTTGGTATTCTTATCACCAGTCTCTACGGTGAACTCAGTACTGAAGATATTACAGAGCTTTGCACCATAACCATTACGACCACCAGTAACCTTTTTCTCGTCATCGTCATAGTTGGAAGAGGTGAGAAGGTGACCAAAGATCAGCTCCGGAACATAAACTTTCTCTTTCTATGAGGCTGTGAGTAAATGCGCCTTGACTTGAGATAAGAGCAACCGGACAGGTGGCATACCGAGTGTATCTCAATCGGAATACCTCTCCCGTTATTATAAACGGAAATTGTATTAGTCGCTTTATCAACAGTGACCTTGAGAATGTCCATCTTAGGGTCACGAATTTTATTGTCCGCCGCATTGACCAAAATTTCATCGAAAATTTTATAGAGGCCAGGGACCATAGTAACAGACTTCCAAACCATAGAAGTCGCAGCCGAGTCGAAAACCCACATGTGTCTCTCTGATCGCTCCACAGACCCGACATAAGTATCGGGGCGTTTGAGGATATGCTCCAATTGAGTAAGCTGTGATGAGGATCAGCCGAAACGGTTCACTAGGGTAGATAGGAGCCTCGGTATTAATTCAAACCTTTTGGTATGAATCCGCAAAGCTCTTCTTTTCTTTTGAGGACCCCGATCCCTCCCCAGGATCATCATCATCCCCATCTAGCCCCGATTCGTTTTGCTTTGACTGGAGCGGCTTTGCAGAAGTTTTCGCCCTCTTAGGGGCAGGAGCCTTCTTTTGCTTCTTCGCCGAAGGTGGTGTATCGGCTAGGTTACCGTCATCTTCATCATCAGAAGGAACAACACGCTTCTTTGAGGTTGCTTTTGGTTTGGCTGTTGCAGCAGTCTTTTTGGATGCCGTAGCTTTTTTGGGTGCTGCAGCTTTCTTCGCTGCAGGCTTCCTCTTCTATATGGAAAAAATTATTAATACACGAGCACCCCCAATCCCCAATGCGGGCCATGAAAGACTTACCACAGGCTCCGGCGAGAAGCCGCCATCGCTGCCTTCATCACTAAAGTGTGATGAGAGCTCGTCATCGTCACTACCCATAACTGCTAGTATTGAGCGAGATTGTTCGAGTGTATGCAAGGCTCAGGGGAATCTGAATGAAAAATAGTTGATTAAAGAATGCGGTCTGCCGCTAGACACTCAGTGTCTCTGTGGTTGAAATAAAGAAGTGAAAGGATTTGTGTTCTTCCGATCCTTTTTTCCGTCTACTGTTTGAGTTAGTGTTTTGGTTGTGTTGTTGGCCGCTGTGCACTGCTGGTTGAAGGGGCTCAGGAGCACTGAAGGAAATCCACACAAAACCGTGTTTGTTTTTGTTTTGGGCTTGGCAGATGCATGAGACGACGGCCAAGCCCGAATCGAAATCCACCGCCGCGCCAAACCCACAAGCAACCTAAACTCCTATCACACTCGAGCCAATCATATCGTAGCGCTGCTGGATTAATTCCTCACTCTTGCATTTGTAACCATACAACACTCGATGACTGTACCAGTACAGAGTACAAGTGCGGTCCCAATGATTTTGAGCATCATTACTCACCAAGAGCCTTATGTATTGTATCATACTAGAGTACTCGTGCGTGTCTTCTAGCACTTCTAGAAAACCACATCTTCCTGGAGACAGTAAAACCCCGAATTACCCATGCAGAGTCCTTTTAGAGGTTATTTTAGCCAAGCACAGCTATGATGAGTCTACTAGTATACCGCTTGTGTAAGCACAAGGAATTGCTAGCGAGCGTTGTTTCCAAATGCTGGCACCTCAAACGCAAGAGCGCCGGGTAGTCTCCCTGCAGATGTTTTTCCCCAGAATGAGGACACATAATGCGGTACAAGCCTGCAGGGCAATCATTACACAGGGAGTACTGGTACAACATTGTACGAGGCTGGCCACAAAAATGGTATGCGAAATGGCATGTAACAACCAAAACCATGCTACTTCACGCTTTCCATTCAATACATTTTTTAGGGCGGTAAAAATTATAATAAAAAAATTCATATTCTGGTCTAAAGTTTCTTTCAAAAAATATCGCTCCAAGCAATTACAGATTACTAGAGAATTATTGGGCGCTTTGGCATTACCAGAGTACTCGAGTACAATGTTGCATGCCATTTAATAGAGTGACGGGGCCCCCGTGCATAAATCAAAGTTAGAAGTTAGAGGTCCTAAGCCTTGGCAGCCATGCCCGAGACAACGCTTGAAAAGAGCAACGAATGCGCAATGACACAAACTTCTTGCTGTGGAGAAGTTTTCTTCCCTCTCAAATATTCGCCAAGAGTTCCAACTTCCAACTTCCAACTTTCATTCTTGAGCGGGGCGCCGTCACTCTAATAATTCATATTATAATTGGCTCTTTAAAGATCTGTGAGCACTTGAGGAAACATTTGAAACCATAATATGAGTGCGAAGTGCACCAGTTTGGGCGGTACAGCCTCGTTCGTGTCGGAGGTCGCACAGAAGATGCCGGAGATGTAGTGTATAGTAATGGGACTCAAACGATGAAAGAAAGAAAGAGATTGATTCTATCTTGCTTGCTCGCCTATAGACGCGCCAGAGACTGTGGTACTTTATAACAATCCGCAGTATCAACATACATCAATATGACTCTAGTTACTTCCTCGTACCCCACATTCCAAGTAGCCTGGCCATTGGCCGAACATATGTGCACCGCACATCACATTGAAGTAATACTTCCGACAGTTCGCAAAGTTCTCGCGGATCAAGAGGTACCAGGGAAAAATATTGGCAGTAACAAATGTACTGGTACAAGTGTCTGCAGAAAATCTGAAGTGCAAATTCTTGTACCGGTACATGAGTTGTCCCCAGACTCTTGCTAAGATACCTACCGATCAGCGAGAACTTTGCGAACGAGGCTGTACATGCCATTCTACCGGTGATTTCTGTCGCCAGCCTCGTACAACATCATCACTACAAACTGACTCAAAATAGTTTCTCCATATCCTCCAGCGGTATCTCGTCAACCATCTTTTTTGGCGCATACACATACCCCTGTGGAGTGGAAACACCATAGGCCTTCATCGCCTCAGATTCCAGCGGCGTCTTCAGCTTATAAAGACTCAGTACCGGGTAACCAAACTTCGACACCTTCTTCCCATTATCGAAGTCGTCATTCCCAATGCCATTTGGATCACGTACTTGTCCAGGTGTTTTCGGGTGGCTTGTAACCATTACGTGCCTAAGCTGCAGGTTTAGTATAAGTTATGAAGATTTTGAGTAGAGTTTGAAATCATACGTGATGGCGGAGATTGGAGTTGTTGTGTAAAGCCAAATTTGGATCACCGTATCCCTCATTCTGTATCCCCGATACTCGTGATTTTTCTCCCGCGCCGCAATGAGCTCTATAAACTCGGGTTTGATAGAAAGAATGGCATCAGTATAGATGCGTTCGATGGACGATTTTGAACGTGATTTGGACAATGGAGTAACACTGGCCAGCTCCCCAGTCAGAGTTAGTTGACGTGTCGTTTCTTTGGGCTTTGCTCCAGTTCGAGTGGCAGGCATTGGGAAAGAGAGTGGTGTGTATATAGCTTTCGACTGATGAGAGTAGGGAGCGCAGAGCTTAAGGAATTATTATTTTTTTCTAAAAAGAAAATAGTGTGAACGTGTAGGAGAGGTGGATAAGCGAGAGGAGAGAAGAGATGTCTTTGGGTAGCCCTACCGGTATCGTAGCGGTACCGCAGGTGGTCAAAAAAACGCGAACCCTTTCGGGTAACAACCAAGTACCCCAGGTTAAAACCAGCAATAATAATTCGGACAACCACAACAAGAGAAACAAAAAAATTAAATACACTTAAATAATATGCCGTACCATTTTGATTTGGTTGCGATTGTTTTGTTATGATGAAAGGTTTGGTTGCGACCGAAGGAAACACTTTCACCGATTTTCAGGTCGGGTATCATACCGTACTCGGTTGATACCCCCAAGGGGTTCGCGTCTTTTTGACCACCCGCGGTACAAGTACCATTCTTGAGGACTCGTGGCGAGATCAGTTTCCCGGGTAACGAAGGCAACCACGATGAGAGACTCCTAGGGCGAGGAGACCGAGCGCAATAATAAGCACTTGGAGGTGGTTGAAGAAAACAACACACCGCATATAATAAAACAATCAGCGCAATTGATTTTTTTTGACCAAAGAAAAACAATCCTTCAAAGGGGTCCTCTAGGGTATGGGATTAATGGTGTCAATAGGGCTAATTTTTTAATTTTGTGTTAAGAATGTGCATGATAAACTGGAAGCAACACTAGAAATATTAAATTTTGATGTGGTTCACTTTCAGGAAAGTAGGCAGCTTGGCATCGCCGAAAACACATAGAATTCTGGATTAGGCTGCGCTCAGTCTCCCCGCCCTAGGAGTCTCCCCACCTTCGGACCCCCATGATGAAAGATCACTCGGACTCATACTGTCGCGTGCTGTTGGGTGTGCTCTACTGAGGACAGCAGAGAGCCAGGTGATACCAAGGATTAGTGTATCGAAAGGATTTATCCATGCCAAGAAAAGCTATTGCAAATCTAGACCACCTTCCATTTATTAAATACAAGCGTCTTGACAGAATAAAGCAAATTCACTTCTTAAAATAGCCTGTGAGCAATGAAGCTCGACCACCTGTGGTGCATATTTGCACTTAGATGAAAGAACGGTCACTCATTCCATCTCAAAATGCAAAACCTGAGGCGGAGCAAGGGACCCTGTGCTGATCTGACGATAGTTTTGGTGCGGACTTAGCAGAGGGGCGCCGATCGCCAGCCTCACGAGGGACTGTCACTGAAAAGATATAAATAGTTAAGCTTTATGACATCAGGCCTAGAATCGAATGTGATAGGACGGGGGTTTTTTTTTGATCGATGGCTACGCAGAACAGTCGAGGTGTATCGTGGATCACCTCTTTGGTGACAGCAAAGCTCAACTGATTTATTCATAACCTGCTTGTAACAGGTTTTTCGTTGTCGCTGATCGTTGTACTGTACTCGCTAATATGTGCATTCCGACCCGCTTTAGAAATGTGCCTGGCAAAGCTTGATCCCGGTGGCCAGTCGAGGTCTGCTCTCACCAGTTGGCTGAATATGAAAGTTTGCGCGGTGGTGGATGGCTTTACCGGTATGGCACTGCATAATAACTGACCGAGCTTATCCCTCTCGGTGAAAATAATTCGACCTGGTCCTAGCAACCATTATCGAATAATCGGGGCTGAAGATCTTGGGCCGGAAGAGGTTGCCATCTTTATTGTTCTTATTGTTTATAAAAAGCATTCCAGTAGAGCCCCGGACACGTGGGGGTGAAGCTATCGACGGTGGATTCGGGCATTTCCGGCGCTGGGAATAGAATGCTGGTGCTAGTTCGTTTCTTTCCTGATCTTTGATCGGGGGGAGTAAGTAGACCTATCGGGCGATAGCTGATTGTGTTTCTATTTTGCACTGCGCCATGAGAATCCTTGAGGCTGAGCGAGGAAGGAGGAACTTGAGAAGAGAAAAGTAGGGTGGTAATCGGTAGTGCAAGGATAGGGAGCACAGCAGATGATAAGCGAAGGTTTGGGGTAGAGTACAGTACGGTACCGGTATCGTATCGTACAGCAACCCGTCAGGTTGCACCGGAACATTGGTACCGGTATAAGTCGTTTGAGAATGGAATTGAGAGAATTTGGACAGCGTGTTTTTCAACTCCTAAACGTCGGAAGATCTCGCCTGGAGGTATAATATGATGATAGAGAGTGAAACGGAGAGAGAGAAAGAGGCGCCAAGAGGAGGAAACCAGAGGACCTGTTCAAAAGGTGAGGATAGGACTTGATCAGAGGCGCGGGAGCCAACCGAGTGACCCTGCAAGAGTGCTAAGTACTCGAGTAGTCGTTTGCCATGCTCGCATTGTATCATACTCGAGCACACAGGTTGGCGATAAAGGACATTATGATACTTTGATTTACTTGTATCATACCGGTAGTGGGGGCCCTTTTAGGGATTTCTGCTGGTGGCTCTGGTCATTTTTTTTTTCCTGTTTTGTTTTGCTGATGCTCCCCTGAATCTAATCACATGCGGGCAAACCTAAAAAATTAGCGTGTGTAGAATCTTGTATGTACCTAGTATGGTACTTCCGAGATGAAGTTCACGCTCTTCAATTCAAACGCCTCCACTAAAGAGGAGAGAAGTATTAGTACGGCACTTGGAAAGAGGGAGGACAAGGAGGAAGGAAGTTGGAGAGGGAGAGAGAGAGAGAAAGGAAATATTTCATTTCTGAGCTTTCCTCGAGTGATGGGTCTTACTGCAGGGTACCGCCTAGTGCCCAGTGCCCTCCAACAGGGTTCCACCCATCTCATCCCATCATCTCTTTTTAATCTTGCTGAACCTGACCAGTAATCGCTGGTTCCTCCATTCTCCCCTTTTGGGATCTGCCCCCCGTTTCTTTTTCACTCTCCTTACCACTGCATCCACCAAACGCAAGCGCGAAGAGGTCTGAGAATTAGAATGGGCCTTTCACTTGCACCTCTCATTTTTCTCCAATAACGATCAGAGCAGCCAGTTCTTGTTTGGAGTAGCTGAAGGTTGCTGGTACATTCCTTTTGAAGCTATTAACCAACCCGCGTCCACTCGCAGAGTCACTGCTACAACTTTCTCCTTTCTTCTTTCCCAGTCGTAATTTACGGCAACATATTAGTACGAGTACAGTAGCTCTTGTTGCTATCATATCACCGAGAAAGCATCAATCCTGCAGCCACTACCACCTCGAAACTGTCACTGCATACAGCACTTACTTTACTTACTGTACTCGAGTACCCTCTCTCTCCTCTTTCCCTGCACACCCCTCCCTGGTTGTTGATTCAATTTACATATTCCCACTTGCATTGCATTATCTGTCCCTCCATCCTTGTCCTCTTACTATTGCGCCCACCCCCAAGGAAAGAAGAAGAAAATAATAATAATAAAAATCGCGATTCCAACCCGCATTCCCCTGTGCCCCGGGGACTTGCTACCATTCTTGAACACTTTTTTTCCCTCCCCTCCCTCCATTTGCACGTTGGCTTCACGGAACTGCATGCCTATCGTCTTTTCCTTAGGAATTTTCAAGCTCCCTTCATTCGCTGGTCAAGCATACGTTCCCACGTTGACCACTCACGCGTCTGCATTCCTTTACTCCACTGAGGCACCTTGACAACGACACGCCATACCCTCCTCCCTGCTGTGTCCACCATGGAATCTTATGTGGGCTCTCATGCGGGTTCTATTAATGAAAAGGAGAATGCCCCAATCTCAAAAACTACTATGAGTATGGTAACGGTCCGCCTTTCCGACACCACCCTCGGATCCCTCCCTTCTCCAACACCAACACTTAAACTCGTCGACGATAACGCTGAAGAGTTTCCTCTGAACAACGACGAACCCATGTATGCCCTAGAACGAACAGAGTCACCCCCTGACGGAATGCCTGCCTCCCGAAGATCTAGCACTGAAAGCATTAGCTCACAGGGTGCTGTTGACTGGGAGGGGCTGGAGAGAACTGAGGGTGAGAGCATCAAAGACGAAACTTCGGAAGAGGTTGGTACATTTTTCTTCCCATGGAATTCACCACCTCCAATTTTACTCTTGTCCGCCCCCAGGAACTGAGAAGAAGTTATCTAACAACTGGCTTTGATTTATCTAGGGAACCGCGTTTCTTCTTGCTAGACTGGAACAAGAGAATAAGCGTCTTGAGAAAGATCCTAAAGCTCTACATATTCACCCAGAACGACCACCATCCCTTGCTCAGCTGAAGAGAATGATGAACAAGCCTGATCCCGAAACCCTTCGATATTCTATGTTGCCCGCTCCACCGCCTCTCACCGATCTCGAGTTCTATGCCGCTCTTGTTGCAGATTACAATAGAGCGGCTTCAAAGCTACCACACCTTCTTAGTAAGAAAATACGTGGGGGCATTCCCCCACCGCTTCGTGGAGTAGTATGGATTGCCATGTCTGGAGCTAGGGATAGTAATTTGGAAGGGCTCTACGACCAGCTTCTAGGCGAGACGTCTCCCTACGAACATTTGATTGGGAAGGATATAGGAAGGACAGGGTTGGAGATGTTCAAGCAAGAAGGGGGAGAGGGACAGAGAATGCTAGGGAGAGTGCTGAGAGCTTTTAGTATTTACGATACACAGATAGGCTATTGCCAGGGGTTCGTTCAGCCATCCCCACGTGCACCCGCGGTTTCTAACTACTGTAGTCTTGGTTTCTTGGTGGGGCCATTGCTCATGCATATGGGGGAGAAGGAAGCCTTCTGTGTGCTTGTGAGGTTTGTCAATCTCGGTCGAGGCATAGCCTTGGAGGAAGATTAGTAACCTGTGTTATAGGCTTATGGAGCATTATGATCTTCGTTCCTGCTTCTTGCCGAATATGTACGGGTTGCAGTTGCGAATGTACCAGTTCACACAACTCCTTGCAATCCATCTACCGGAGCTCTCCGCACATCTCAATAGTCTTGGGATCCAACCAACATATGCGTCACAATGGTTTCTATCATTCTTTGCCGTCAGTTGCCCGCTGCCTATGCTCTTCCGAGTTTACGACGTCATTTTTGCCGAGGGTGCCCCGGAGACTATTATGCGTGTGGCCTTGTCACTTATGAGACGGAATGAGAAGCGCTTGCTAGCAACCTCCGAATTTGAGGACGTAATGCAGATGCTCTTAGCCCGGGGACTGTGGGATACCTACAACTTCAATGCCAATGATTTAGTCCAGGACTTTGTTGGTTTGACGGGAATAGTGACTAGCCAAGGGTTGGCGGACTTGGAGAAAAGGTTCAGGGAGGAACATCCTGATGACAACGGCATCAAAATTACACCAACCAAGACACCTGGTTCAGACTTGCAAGCAGCCGCCTCTAGGTTTTTAGGAAGGATGTGGGGTGGAGGTTCATCGCCCGGCCCGGTAAGCTTGAGTCCTGCCTCCGGCCAATCACGACCCGCAAGCATCTTAATGAGAAGGACCCCGTCCAAACAGAGTCTTTCAACAGTCAGCTCTTTCGATACATCTGATACTGGTAGTGGAACCACCGATGCAACAACCTTGTCACGGTGTTCCTCGATTGCCGCTGATGATAGAAGAATATCGACTAGATCAATATCGTCAACGAGAAGGCAGAATAAAGACGGGGAGCTTCATGGCCAAATCGAAGACTTGCTTATGGCATTGAGTGCATTGCAACGTGAACACGCCGCTAAGGTAGATGAGCTTCAAACGGTTAAGGCTGAGAGAGAGGAGGAACGGATTCTAGCCAAAAGACTGGTGGAATTACTTGCAAATGGCTCTCCCGATAGCGATGAACCGGAGAGCCTCGACAGCATTGCCGAAATTAGCGATCTCTGTGACCAGATAAGCGAAAACCTGACCAGGGCGGAGTCTGACACAGTTATAACACCCAAACCATCCACCACACAGTTAGAGGAGGAACTCCAGCGAGCTCGTGAACAAATCCACAGAGAGCAGCTCAAGTCTAGGGACTTGGCAAACAAGCTAGCAGAACAAGATGCCGATGTTGTTAGGCTAAAAAGCCAACTTCTCGATGCTAGGTCTAAGTGGCAGGAGAGCCAGCGAGAGAAGCAACAACTACAGAAGACAATTAACGAGTTAAAGCACCCGCTGGGTTCGCCTGAACCTAAGGATCGCGACGGGGAGCCACAGAAAGGAGGGCTGAGGGAGCTTCGACTAGGCCGCTCCAATTCAACTCGGGGACAGCCAACTCCCACGTTTAACAAACGTTCAAGTTCCTTAGGAATGCAGTCCATTCTCGCCCAAGATAACAATGCTCCGGCCACGGCCGATGCTCTCCTCCTCGAGCTTGTCGCTAGTAAGACTGCTGAGGCGGTTGCAAAGCAGGAAGCTGAGGAAGCTAAGGCGAAGTTAGAAGCATTGCGGAAGGTTCTTGGGGGAGGTACGGGTAGCAGCGCGAGTTCATTCCGGGACCCTCCGCTGTCGCCGGGACTTGACAGAACGGCCAGTGGTGGTAGTTTCTCCTCATACCTCTCGGTTGGATCACCCACTCCCGCTACCCCAAGTAGTGCAACAAGTGCAACAAGCAGCGGGGGAGGGTTCTGGGGAGGATGGGGAAAGAAGTCTACAACCGTCGATTCACGATAGTTATGCGTTATACCTCATTAATATCTGTACGAAGTAAAACGACAAGGCAGCTAGGAAAACTAGCGAAAGAGTGATGCTCTCGTATTTTGGAGAAGATTGCGGGGGTATCATTGCTGCTTGAGGGAATATGTTATACCATAGTTTAGCTTATTTTTCTATTCACAAACCCTCCCTTCGCTTTCCATTTGTGTTGTATACCTTTTCTCCTCTTTTTCCTGCGAATATTTTGAACACCCCGTTGGTATCTAGCCGTTCACTTCTCTCACCTTTTGTTTTTTTCTTTCACCCAAACCAACAATGGTTCTACTCGAGTAAACTGGTCGAATACTTTTCTTTTTCTTACTTACATCGCCTCATCCTAGCGATCCTCCACAAGGATTCTTTTGTGGCTTGTTTGTGTATTTTCTCGTTTTACTTTTTTTTAACAATTACTGGGTGGGATTTTTTTCTTTTTCTCTTCTCCTTTATCATACCGTATGTTACGGGATCTGAGCCTTTCTTTTTCCTTCTTCTCTTTTCCTTTTAGTTTTACTTTCCCCCCCTCCTTTCTGCTGGTGCTCAGACCAAGCATTTGGAGAGAGAATCTTTTGTTTACATTCTCGTGTATATAATGCGAACAAACGATTCCTTTGATTTGATTTAATATCGCCATAATCTAAGGCAGCTTATCGCAGCAGAATAGATAGTGTGCCGCGCGCATGCCCATTAGATGCACTACCGCCCAAGCACCGTGCTCCTACGCTCTGCCTTACAGCACATACTGGCAACAGTACTGTACTGTACTCGTGAGCCCGACCGGCGCCTACGACATGGTCACCGGTGCCCCGGAAACCGGGCGGCACTAACTCCCCTGGGAGAAACGCAAAACATAATCTCTGGAAGAATAATCTAGTCTATCATCCGGCACCAAGAACGTGCCCGGAAGAGAAAATTCTGCACATCGAATACCGTAACTGCGGTGGGACGGCGCAGTGCATGAGATCGCAACTAGGAGGAGGAGGAACCACGATGTATAATACGTAGTACTTGTAATGGAGGTGAAGGATAATCCGAACCTACATGTGGATACGGTAATAAAAAAAAACACTGAATCCACACACACACACACCCATGCGGCGATTCCCCGGTGGAAATTATTTCTTGCAGAGTTGATGGGAAAGAGGCACTATGGGATGCAGGGGGGGGGGCGGGTGCTGGAGGGCATTTTCCCCTGCTTTATTGTGACGGTGGCGCCAGTGCAGAAGGAAAGAAGGAAAGAAAGAAAGAAAGAAAGAAAGGGGGGGTGGGGGTAAGTGTGGTACAAGACCTGGTACTTGTACGGTGCTATATGGTACTCGTGTTGGGTTTGGCTTCCGGTGGGCTGTGGTGTTTTGTGTTGCGCATTGTATAGTGTTGGTATCACCGGCTGTGGATGGGTATGATAGATGGAGGGAGGCTCGGATGGGTGATTCGACCGAGTGATGATCTGTGATTGGGTATTTGTTTTTTGCGTTCTGGTTTTG
>Ga0307513_10001293_pt1 | contig 36218 bp, 43 predicted proteins | sample 15_EM_MG_FD_202174 | JGI IMG/M metagenome (GOLD analysis project Ga0307513, IMG submission 202174) | Populus trichocarpa ectomycorrhiza microbial communities from riparian zone in the Pacific Northwest, United States - 15_EM | ecosystem: Host-associated > Plants > Roots > Unclassified | place... | reverse complement strand
TTGAAAATCTTGGCCGCAGAGGGTGGCTGCAGTGCATAATTTAAATATTTTTTGCAAAACCTCCGTTTAGTTCCGGATACTTATTCTCATTCCCAATAGATGAAATCCTGATTCTAGAAATTATTGCTTCCGAAAGGAAATTAAAATTGAAAAAGGTCAAGGTTAAAAAAAGATATAACGGGGCTCTGGTGTACCTGTATGATAATTGGTGTATGATTATTATTTTTTGCGCGATAGGAACATTATTATACCTTCTGAATCTTTTTGGTATAAGGACTACTCTTGATATATTTTGACCTTTATTGCCGCTCTGCCTTAGACTCCAAAACCCTGCTGCTTCAAGGGATAAGTTAAGTGGTAATTTACCGTTCCTAGCAGAGCAATTTTAGCCTCTAGTTGGGAGGGTTTTTTTGCCAACATATCAATTTTTGATGAATGTATATTTTTGAGTGACTGCATAATCTGTGGAGTGATTTTGTAATAATATTGTTTAGACACGGCTAATGGCATTAGATTAAGCTAGTTTCTTTCAACACTATCACTAATCTTGGCATATACCAGGTCTAGGTCTAGGTAGCTGGAGGATGGCTAGTATGATATGGGCAAAGGTATAGTTGATAAGCAGATAAATGAAAGGGATGATAATCGTTCACTAAATCCCTAACGACTCAGTGAGGATTTCCTTAAACACGCCCAATCGCCTCTCTTCCGTACGTTTAAACTATTGCGAGTCCTTTAAACTGGCGAATTGGCGTCCTTTGTGCCCTCCTGTTGGCTCGGTTCCCTTACCAGTCATGCCTTAGTTTACTTTAGCTCCAATACGACTTTACCAGATTATACGGTATATAGTGATAGCTGAGTCTGAGGTAAGGTAAAGGAAGAGCCACGAACCTTTTTTCCTGGTCAGCAAAGGCGACTGAGCTAATGGAATGTGCACTACGGCCAAGCAATGCGACGAGTGAGTGTGCGATGATCATATTATGTCCTTTGATGTGAAAAGGAAGTTCCTGGGATTCCACCTTCCGCCAAGGTGTTCTAGTTGGAATGAAGGGTAATCGCAGATACCGCGATAGCTTTAGCATCGCAAAAAGCAAAAAGAGGACGTCGTTGGGCGTTTCTGAGGGTTTCCGCATCATATCATCCAGCTCGCGACTGCTGAAGGAACTTAGGGTCACAAATCACATCATATTGTGATTCACGGTAATCTCTGTCTGAGCGTGTTGGACTTTTTTCTTTTCTTTTTATCACTTACATTTTTCCTCCTTGTACAAACTCTTGCTGCACTCTGATTTCGTTTGGTGAGCGCTCAATTTTTGCCCGCTGGGGGGCATGAGGGCGAGAGCTGAGCAGTGACGTTGAAGCGTGGCTGGGAATGGGACGAAAAAGCCAACAATTTCCCCTCAGAGCAAAGCCTTTGTGCAAGTGGGACCTTACTCAATGTTTTGTTCCTGGGAAATACTAGTACGATGTCGTTACTATTCACCACTCTGTCAATACTCGAGTAGGATGGCCTTATCTGTGGGAATTTGAGGTTAACTTCATTACGAGTAGTATTTTCTCCTGTTCCTATTTGTTCCTCTCTCCGAGTCCCTTATGGCATCGACGACTTCACAAGCCACTCGGGCACCCCCCTACACTGAGGCAGATGCTAATTGGTGTATTTTCAGTGAGGAAACGGCGGCTCATCTCTTCAGTTGCACCAGTTTATCACAGGAAACTTTCCCGAGTGGGAGGTGTCCCATATTGCCGAACGTCACAAGATTCGTGACGTCATGTGGAGAAGCCAAGCTATCGAACTTGCTTTGGTATGGTTCAGCACATTGGAAACCAGCCTCAGCCGACCCAGAACATCACAACCTCGAACTCGTGTAGCTCGACAACCACAACGTTCACACTTGAGAGCTTCTGCGAATATGCCCAACTCACTCTCTAGCTATTTACAGAAAGGATTCTAAAAGTATTAACTTGAATAGCAGCTAAGTTAGGCTAATTTGAAGATTGCATGGAGCTGACTGAACAAACAGACCTGAAGCTAACTGTAACGGGCAACATATTTGGATTAATTCACCCGATTAGGAAGCCAAGACCCATATCGCTTCTAGACTAGGAAGCGATTTTTTCTTAATAAGCGACTTTGAATTAACGCAGGTTTTATATCCAGCTCTTCTCCCACAGCATCTTCACAATCGCCGACTTCGAGCATACCTGTAGCTATTTTAATTCTCACGATCCATCCTCCTCCTCATACCAATTTTCGGGGCCCGAGATACTCTTGGTACACAATGGATGTTTACTACTATTTTAATTATCGTTAGTCGCCTGCTTCGTCGTGGGTGTTTTAAACTTCGCCGCCAACTGACTCAATTGATACGGCAGTTTCTGCGGGATGGATGATGCTCGAGGCACTTCCGCTAGTCGCAAACCCCACAATTATGGTTGCCATGCTCTCGCCCGAGGTCCGAGAACCAACGCGTAAGCCAGGAGACGGCCTTATTACTTAACCCTAATCATAGCTAATTTTAAATGCAGCATTGGAATCCTACCTATCCCGGTCCTTGGGGCTTACACTCATCGCCTTCGCAATCCTTAATTTGTTACTGACAGGAAGTATCCCACTTGTGGTAAGGCCACCTCACACTCGAGGGCTATATGAAACGAAATGCTAAGGATATATGCCTATTTCCTAGTCCTCATTTACAGCGACGGCAACGGCGAAGGGCACATCGACAGACATGGAAGACCCAACAGCACCATACGCTGTCCCATCACTATACGTGACACTCACTTATCACATTGCCGTTGGTGTCTACTGCTACCAGCAATGGGTAGTCGGAAATTCAACCGCTTATGCCATTGGCATGCTCGCTCACGGTTTCTTCGCAGTGATAGGAGCGTGGGTTATGATGTTTGCTACTGCCAACGGACATATCTACCGGAAGACGGGCGCAGATGGTGAACCTAGCAGCCTCCCAATGAAAAGCCTGGATGCGGAGAAGAAGTTGGGTAAGAGTTTGTAAAAAAGGGTCGGAATCAGGAGAAGCACAAGGTGGAAGCAAAGGTGGAAGTCAAATCATCACTCTGCGGTATCGAGTTGAGCCTGCTATGGGGGTTTCCTTTCCCTTTCTATATAAATCGTTTCTTTTTTTTCGTCCCCAACAGCATCATCTCCTTAAACTCCACTATCTTCAACTAGCGAGGATTTTGGCACCCCCTGGGTTTACATCAAATGTATTCCACTTTATGAATTCGATGGAAGTGTTTTACGTAGCAGGGGCTTTCGGTGAGGTTTGGTTGCGCGGCCTTTTTGGCTCCTTAGTTGCATAAGTTAGAAGCTATTGCACAACTGATATTGTCTAAATGTACCTTTTGCACGGAGCTCTCATACCAAACTAGAAGCACCACTTACCGGACTGTTAAATATCATCCAACCATTCTTAACAAAGTTTCTTTGGTGTGAAAAAACTGTCAGAAGGTAATTTGTACTCCCGCAGGCACCCAGCTCTAGTTCAACCCCAACATATTTTTATTTATATTGAGGGTGGTTGGCGGAGGGGTACGCAAGCTATGAAATTTTTCTTCCATCTGTTTTTCCTTCTTCCTTGTCCTTTCCTCGCCTAAGTTCCCCCTTCCTGTTTTCAAATTTCTTCATATATGCCCAACCCGATCATAAACCTCTTCACCGCTTAATACAAACTCTATCTCCACCTAAGCCGCTCCACTCGGCTGCGCAAGACCCTCATCGCTGATTACTACCTCCACATCGATCATTTTCAACATTCCAGAACCTTAGCGCGGACAAGTGATAGTTCGTGACGCCGGACTTGCACGCTGGCCAAGCAATCGCCACCCGTCTTCTCTGAGTTGCCCTTCCAACAAGCGGAGACGTCAAGGTAAAGGAAACATGGAGAGGGTGTATGAATCACCTAGAGTCAGTTTGTGTACTTACTCTTCTACAACTCTCCTCTAGGAAAAACAAACAAAAAAGAAACAAAGCACCCATTCATCAATCAAAACACCCATCACAACCCCTAACCAAGCTGCAAAACGATGACTCCAGGTACGAGTTTTTTCAAGTTATTGAGAAGCTTTAAGACGTCCAGTTTGCTAACTTGCTGTTATTATGTTCAGACTTCTGGGGAAAATATGCCCCCCCCCCCCCCGGCTCGTGATCCCAAGTGTCCCGGCAGCCCTGCAGGCACTCACCGCACTCCAATCCCAGGCTTTCCAGGTATGTGCCTCAAGCTGTATGGCAAGAAAGAGTGCCCATCTACTTGAGAAAGACTTCCGTCTAAGAAGGTGACGGTAGGTCCTTGCAGTCCTCCACGTATTGGCAACTCCGGGACTGTGCTTGTAGTCCCCACCAGTTATCTGCGGTCCTCACAAATCACCTGCAGGGCCCACCCATCACCTGGAGTAACCCGGCAGATTTCGCAGCCAGGACACCTTCGGTCACAACGCGGGAAGTCATGCGGACGGACGTCAAGACGTCCGTCCGTCCCTAGCGTCTTTTCAGGTAAAGTACTGGTATCCGCCCCATCCGGACCAGAAGATGGGCCGACTGGACGCTCGGGCTCGCTGTCCCCGGCCCCTCTCTTGGGCCCCCACCGGAGCAGCAGTACTAGTACTCATGATCATTTGTGATCGATTCTGGCCCTCTCGCAACCCCCCCCCCCCTCTCTCCCCGCCTTGAGGCGCTTGTGGTCGAGGCGTCAAAAAGAATGATCTCGCCGAACTCAGGCCTAATTTCCAGCCTCCTCCTCCGCCGGCTAAGGTCCGCTACGGGAGACAGCTTCAAGTACGGTGATGACCGTGGAAAGGGATCTGCAGGCCCTGCGGACGAGGCACGGAGTGGCTGCGTGGGCGGGGAGAACTTCTTGGGGGCTCGGGATTGTGGCTGGGGTGGGCATCTGGTCTTATCATGTATCATACTGCACTCAACAATAATTTCCAAGACACTGATTGATATCGTAGAGCGGGGAATTAGATTTGTTGGGTTTACCTGTACCCCCACATGTGTGTTGTGGCAAGATCATAGCAAATATTTTATGATACATATTGGATCGAGTATGATAATCACTTGTAAATATTTGCAAAATAAGCGGAACTCTTTCAGAAAGGTTCATATAAAAAGGCAGGTTTCCTACCCTCCTCCCGTCCAGGAGCCCGACAGCAACATCAACTATGACAAAGAATGCGGTTTACACATGTCATACAACAACGCATGCTCTTATACTGACATCTTGCACTATGAACCCCAGGAAGGGGAAATGTAGCGGGGGAGTACTCCCCGGATTTCGCGCCCCCCTTATTCCAAATTAGGGGATTGAAAATTGAGTCTCTTGTTTTTTTTGTCATAGCTGGACTTACGGGCCCTATAATTTATTTCTGCCCCGACTATAATGCTCAGTATGGCATCTGGTATGATACCTGAATACGGCTTGTTTTCTCCTCTTTGATCAAACGGATCTGAGTTTTAGTAAAAATCCACTCTCCCGGGAAAAGCTGAGGCTCTTTTTTTTTGGACGACATGCCAAAGAGGGCCCGTATATCCCTTCTCCCGCCAATCTCGGGCTAATATTTGCAAGCCCTGACGTGGGAGAGTATGGAAGAACTCACGGATTGATTGGGCTTCGTCCAACCAATCCCCCCTATCATGAATAACTTTCCCAATTGTCCACATTCTAAGCAATAAGTTAAGTTGAATCCGGTTAGTATGGGAAACAACGGGGAAACCGAATAAGACAGCTTCTGGTTATGTCGGACATCGATTTTCCAAACCCGACTCGCATCTAATATGAAAAAATGCCCAGAATACAGGAGTCCCATCCGAACATCAGCGAAGGGCAAAAAAAGAAAGAGTTCAGCATCCGGGATTCCCACATGGTCACCCACTGTAGTACTAACCGGACGATACGATGCTTGTTTACCGCAGAGCGGACGGGATGCGAAACTTTCATCGTTCTATGGCCGAACACATTGGTGTACTTTTGATTCGAACTTTAACTGGTAAGTTAGGGAAACATGGGTTGCCACTCGTGTGTGCAGTGGGTTGGGCGGCTTTGGGTGGGGGGGGGTTTTTTTTTGAGTGGAGATACGGAGGTAGTCGTGTATTGGAAGAAGGGAGGGGATTACGTGAACGGGGTGACGAGAGAAGGAATTTAGTTCAACTATGTATCCCAGGCTCGCTTCGATGCTGTACCATAAGTTCTTCGTGCTAACACAGACGCCTGGTATCATGCAACTCCTCCAAACCAAAGCTCATCACTGACCGCTAAATCATACATTCGGGGCCACGTACATACACTCTAACTCTCTCATCATAGCCAGTCAAACCCTCGAATAGTGATATCTATAGCAGATCTATCTTATTAATTAACGGGGTGGGAGACATCCTAAGTAACACACTTGTAAAGGTAGGCAACATACTAATGTATCTCCTCTACAGCTCGCGGCAGGTATAGGAGACACCACCAGACTTCAAGGATGCCGGTAAGGAGGAAGTGTGGTTTTTGAAATCCTAGTTCGGAGCTTCCCCGTCAACGACGCTCAGGAGCCGGATCAGGGTCCCCTGGTGATATGGTCCAACCGTGTACTGTGCCGGCGATATCGTACTTGTCAGGGATAGTGGATTGTCCAAATTGGTGTTGCGGGGGAGTTTCTTTGAGGCTCGGGGGATGGGTTGAGATTTCGGGGCTAGGGATTGGAAGCTAGGTGTATCAATGTCCCACAAGGGATTTGGGGGATTTGGGTGGGGTGGGAAGCTGGCGTTGGGGTTATTGATGTAGGAGTTTGGGCGATGGTTGTGTGTTTCTGCTGGGGGAACACAACAGAGTGTTTGGTAGGGAGGAAACTTGAACTCACAGTTTTTGATATCCCCCTCAAACGTCTCCCGTGTGGATGCTGTAGTTATGGGAAAGCTCCCGAGGTGTATGCCAGCCAGATATCATAGATTCAACATAAGTTACCCAGCGTCCTCCACTGCCCAAATGGCACTACTTTCTGGTTAAGCGATCCGCTTAGTTGTCGCGATTGGTTGGGCCGTTAGCTCTCGCAAGAATTGCGCCTAAAGACTACGCAGTATCATAAACTGGGGCCTAGTGGCGAGCGGGGCTAAGCCTATGGTTGGCGCACTAGAATTAGGCAATGTTGCTCTCCCCAGCCAAGACTCCATCTAACAGGATATTTACAGCATCTATAGAATGTACGATAGAAACAATTGACATATCAATCAATCCTCCTTCTCCTCGCCCTCAGACTTACCCTCAACTGGCTTCCCATCGGAGTCCAACTCCCCACTCAGCATCTTCCTGTACGTATCCACAGTCCTCGTTAGGCCAACCCCAATATTCCCCAATTTCAAAACCAAATCCGCACCACCAGCGCCCCTCAGCATAGCCAGCAGTTCACCACGGAGAGTACTAACGTCCGGCAACAACGCCAACACGCGAATCAAGTCGATATCCATGACCCTTCCTTCCCCTGCGCTCTTCCCATAAACGTGTCCATCAACCCTCCCAGCCAGCAGCACAAACTTCTGTAGCCCGCTAACAGCTAACGGATCCAACCCCTTCTTCGGGTTCTTCAGCGGAAACAGAATATCGAGCGCAGCCTTCAGGTGCGCCGGCTCAACGCTCGGAAAACTCAATGCGGCAACAGGGCCCGTGAACAGAGGCGAGAGGGGGTGCGTCTTTTTGAGCCCCTCAGTCTCCCTGGCGATCAATTTACTGCCACCCGGTTCTGCGCTGCGCTTGTGCTGCGGGTCGTACCCCTCCGCGACACGTAACGACGCGGCGAACAGAGCTGGGCGCAGCACCGTGATGCGGGTCCCCTCCGCTAGCGTGGATCCCGGGTCGATCTTCCGCAGGCCGAAGAGGAGTTCCCGGCGGAGTGCTACCCATTCTACCGCGCGGAGATTGTTGTGCTGGAAGAAGAGCATTAGGGGCGTCGAGCGGAGGAGGGAGAGGTAGGTTCTGTGGAGTTGGGTTTTTCGGGTGAACGGTGATTTAACGGTTCGTGGCTGCGTCAGTGATAAACCTGGGAGAGTTGGAGGCGGTGGAGCTGCATCGGTGGGTATTGAAAGGGAGCTGGAGGATGAGGAGGTGAAACTGGTGTATGTACGGGTGAACCTGAGGAAGGGGAGTGGTCGGAGGGCCATTATGGTTGCGGAAGTGGTGGTTATTGTGAAGGTGGGTGTTGTCGTGAATCGAAATTGAACTTTTTTTTTGGTGGTTAATGGCGGGACATCTTGATTGAGTCATGTGATCGATTACCCTGAGAGTTAGTGCAACAATGACAAGCAAAGCCCTCATACCGGTTCCCCCCCAAGTGCTACCAGCCCTAGGAAAGGCTCGCTTGCCCTCTCTTTCCACTATGCAGTAAAAGGGAGTGGAATAAAAGTTTACAATGTCTCTAGAGGCGTATCCGAAAATAGTTACCGTACTCAAAAGATTCTCGGGTATTGTTCTTGAAGCACAAGGCCGGGCATGAGAGCTTTACGGGTGTGGGTGCACTGCGCTCGAGATTGGAAAGCGCCCTTGGACAATCTATTATTCATATTTTGCGCACAGTCTAGGACGATGATACATTAAGAACTCGGAAGGAAGAAGGGCGTGTCAGAGCTATGTGAGGGAAAACGCTGCAAACTCGGCCTCAGTTCAGACAAAACAAAAGGAATATACACAGCGCCTGACTGGGAGGGGCAACTACAACGCCCTAATATCACATTTTTCTTCCATGAGCCCCTCATGAGATGGGGGAACAACCAAAAACCCTAACCCAGGGCAATGATTAGAGTGAAGGAATCCGGAAAAGATAGGGTGATTTATAAGAAGTTCTGGATGCCGTGGTAATCACATTCTACTTAGGTCTCTTCTTTTCCTTTTGAAGTGCGACCCCCACTATACACCTAGGCCAGAATCATTTCTAAGCCGATGCAAGGGCCAGTAGGCATACCCCATATCTACCCAGGTTGTAGAGGCACTATGTGAGTGTAATCGGAGATGGGGGCACCCGGGCGTGATTTTTATGTACCCGCCAGAAATGAAATAAGATTAAGTGAGATTTCCGTGCTACCCGACAGTCGATTCCCTACAACACCAGAACTATCTCTTTTCCCATCGGAGATAGGGGGATCAATTGCAGCAGATCCTCTCGCTCACCTGGCCCGATTAACGATAGGTTCTAATGGCCGCAATCTAGCCCAACAGGCTGCCACCTTCCCAATCCTTTGTAATATGCTCCACATTATCAAGTTTAGCGGAGTTAATGAACCCTAAACGCCATCAAAATCTTTACAAAGGACCGTCCCGGGTGGCTAGTCCGACCACCCAATTTCATATAGCATTGTCAAGAAGGCCATCAAGTTAATGCCGGCCCGAGGTAGCCAGTATAATCTTCAAACGTCCCCCGTGATCTGGCTTACGCCAAGTCATACCACAGGCGGACTTCCACAGCCCGTCACTTGCCGCTTTCTGCAGCCCAGCAGTCACACGATCCTGACGCTCATATCCCACGATTCTAACTCTCCCATCGCAAGTCCTTAAACCGCAATTTACTCCGCAATCCTATAGCCCCCGGCGTCAACGCCCCCTTCCCTCGCCGCCCTCCTAATCTGGTTCCCGGCCCAACCCTGCAAACCTTCATCCTCCTCTTTCCCCCACTCCCCAAAATAATGCCCCCCTCCAACGCCCGGCAACTCTACAAGGCAATGCGTAAAATGGGTAACCTCACATAGTTCCTCCAGTTCCCCCTTCCTTCCTTCAAAATCCAGATAGGCCTTAATGCTTTCGTACTCGCGATCAAGACTGGCCTCCCATTCCTCATCGCTGAGGGCATCTTGCGAGTCCAAGAAGGCGCTGAGCGAGTCGTTGAGGTTATGATGCTCGAACATAGCTAGGCAAGAGATGAAGTCTGGGGTGCAGGCTAGGAGGACGAGCCAGTAGTTGTATATCGCACGGTCAATACGGTGGATTACATCAGCAACTGGATGGGCAGTTTTGAATCTGAGAGAACGGGGAGCGGTGCCGTAGGAATATGCGCGCAGGACAGTTTTTATAAAGACGTTCCTGGTACCGGCTACTTTATGCTTGTAGCACAGTAACTGCGCAGCCTCCTCTTTTCCAATTTTCTCCCCGCCACTAAGAATACCCATCATGTCCGAACTCATGGCTTGCGGCCTCTTCACTGTCATCTCGCCCTGTCCACGGAGCACAAGTCCCATCCCAACCTTCGAGATAACAGGCTTAATCCCCCTCCTTAACTTCTCCTCCTCAATCTTTCCAAAAAACCTCGTGCTTCCCTCACGCGTTTCCGAAGCATGTTTCAACTCGGCCTGGAGCGTCAGCAACTTCGTTGCCTCAGGCCAGAGCTCTCCGAATTCGTTCTTCGCAATAGATTCGCTAATACCGTATTCGTTTTCCAGCCATATGTCATGGCAAGGCTTACTTGCGCGGATGAGCGCATTTAGGGCGGAGAAGGTTGGGAGGTTTTTCATTATGCATAGTGTAATTTCCGGAGTTACCCGCTCTAGAATGGGGTTTCGAGGCTGAGAACGGAGCAGCTAGGGGTGTTGGATAGACTTCTCATCTGGTGGGGGCGGGGGGACAGTGGGGGACATACATCGTAGAGAGTTCGCCGGTTTAGGGATATGAAACGAGATAGACCGGACCATGGCGGGGTTGTTCCGTGAGTCGGCTTTGACACTGAGGTAAGGGGGAAGATGGAGATGTATGTAAAGATGCAGGAGGATAGAATTAGCAGCGTCGTGGTTAGTCCAGCTCCCACCAGTGGAGATAATTTTTCATAATATAAAAAGAATATTTCTTCAGTAAAAATTTTCATCAGGTGGTTTTATTGGACGGGAACCCAAAGAGTTTAGGCATAGCAGCAGGCTCAGGGGTTTTAAGCCAACGCCAAGATCCTTCAATCGCTCTCGAGTGACCGGGCATGCTACCATAATTTATCCAAACCCAACTTTTCAGAAGTTGCAATCACGGTTTCTTAGATGCTTCTTTTGTTCCATTGAAGAAGCCCATGTGTATTGCTGCTGCTATAGGAAGGTCGGGTTTAAGCCCTGGAAAATCCAGCCACCTTCGGCCGGCGATAGGCATTTGTTTCGGAGATTTTTTCGCCAGCAACGGGATTCCGCGGGCTCCAGAAAAAATGGCCATGCTGTCAAGAGGAGCTTATATAGGTGTAGAGATCATTACAGGTTTCTCGAATAGAGGTACTTTCATTAGGAAGCTGTCGTAAGGTATAATAGAAGTTGGCCAATCCCAAGCGCAACAGCTATCGGGCGCAACAGCCAATTCCACTGCTCTCGATCAATCAATTCCTCCATCGAGCTTCTAAGTGAAAATCAGTGCTTCGCTTAGCTCTCTCCTACTCAAGTATATAATGGGTGCATTTATCTCGTACTGCTTACAAACATGACCTTTTCATAGGTTGCAAGCGGGTTCTCTCCTCAAGACTTCGGAAGCGTGCTCTGATTTTCTTTTCAATCGCGGTTCGATATACGGCGCAGTCCCGAGATGAGCATTTTCTGCTTTAATCTATTCAAGCAGGGAAGACATTCCTTAGCCAGGGATCGAAGGAGATAAAACGCCACTCCCGTCTGGCTCCCATGTCTCTGGATCAGTTCCCCCACTGTTGCGATTCAGCCCCAACGGAACTAGCATGAGGAAGACCAATCCGGCTGATGGATGGCGAAGGAAAACAAATATGTTTCGTGGTGTGTGGATGTTGATACGATCGGTAATTCTCATCATATCGTGAAGTCACTTGGACACCCCCCACCCGGACAGATGCTAATTGGTTTACTTTTTAGTGAGGAAATGGCGGCTGATCTCTTCAGCTACAGCAACTGTATCCACATAGCAGAAGGGACAACGAACAATCCTACCAAATTTGGCGTTTACCACCAGATTTTCTGATCCACCAGTTGCGCCTAATTTAGCTATCGTGAACCTCCCTGTAGCGAATCTCTGGCTACAAGCAACTGTGCCTCGCAGCCACGCTAGCGAATTTACTGCAGAGGACAGTTTTCTATAGTGAATGCCCATAATAGAAACTAGTGAACGAGACTTTGGGGTCTTGATTCTTGGCCTTCGTTGTGGCCAAGTGCGGCTGTACCGTTCGCTATCCGCTGCTTATATTATTGGAGGGGGTTTCCTTAAAAAAAAAATTAAAAAAAAAACCTTGTTCATCGATCAGGCTTGTGCTCCCCTCACGCCCCCCAGACCCGATGCGATTAGATAGGTTGAGTCTGTCGGGAGGGAGTTTACGGTACCATAGTGTGTGGGTGCAAGAGGACTTGTATAGGATTGTGGAGTGTAAGGATAGCTACCGCTGCCCTACCAGTATCTGAATTGTGAGAATAGCTCCCGGCCCTAGCTTCGTACTCTAGCTATCATACCTTGCAAGGTTCTCACTGGGCTGCATTCTCAAGTACTTGTACGAGTAAGATGGGGGCGGTATGAGTGAATTTGAGCTCCTCGGATTCCCATCCATTCAAAAACCGCCCTTGTCATCAGCACCTCTTGACTGAGCTTCCACAAATGATTTGATTTGCATTCATGGCTGCACCCGTAAGGCGAACGCTTTTTGCCACCGTCTGGCCTTGCCAGTGAGGCATCGTCCCCTCTGCCCCCTGATATTTCTGTTGTCTTTTGAGGATTTAAAGGGGCCCGCGTGTTGCTTGAGGTGCTCAATCCCTGGCCACCTGCGGGACGCTGGGTGCCGGTAGGAGGTAAGTGGTGGGTCAAACAGGGGCCAAACTGCCAAAGCTTCTTATCCTTCTTGGAAACACTCTTACCAGATTAAATCATCTTTTACCTCTCACGGTATTACACTCTTTGACTCCAAAACCCTTGTCTGACCCATCACAACTTGAGCACCGGTGCTTGTAGCCTCCATACCCGAGGACGGAGTAGGTGATTCAGGCTGCCTCGGCACGAGGGCCGGGTACACGTGTATAAAGTCTTCGCACAGACCAAAGTGGCTTGCCGGCCAAAAGCTTTAAAAGCCGGTGAGACCCTGAAGCGGTGTGCGCGACCACTATCTGCCCGCCCCTTGATCGATTGCAGAGCCTTGCTGCAGGTGCTCCGCGTGATGGACCATGTTCTGGATGAGGTCGCTCCTGAGCTATGCGCAAGCTAGGGTTGAAGAAGAGGGGAAGGGGATAGGCCCACGACATCGACTCCTACCTCTGGAAGCAATAGCTTTGAGCCAAAAAGAGGGGAGGCGTTAATCCTATTCCTCATAGCCTTCTAGAGGGCCAAAACTGTTGTCCCTACTAATGAACAACAGGGGGCCAAAATTTTCTTCTTTTTCTAATAAATTCCCAAGGCCTTGTGAGATCGTGTCAAAGTCACCAGCTGGCTGACCTTAGCGAAATAAGACCCTAACGCGAATCCAGACTTCAGACTGCACACACATCCATATCTGAGACCCACTACGCGGAGACCGCGACTGCATCTCACGAGGGGTTGAGTTCATGCTAGGGCGCCAGCGACCTACTCCACTTGCGCCCTAATGAGGGGATCGTTGATATGCCAATGCAAGGCTCTCGGGACGACAACTCTTCACCATAATCGCACGCACTATCTATACGTAGTTTTCCGATGTGGCTTGGGCAGATAGGTCTCCTTACAATTGCTAGTAGGGGAGTTACTCTTGTGATAAGCACATGTGGAAATGACCATAAAACAACCAACCAACCGTGTGGCCTTGAGATATTTTGCCCATGAGGGCGAAATATATGAGCTACGATGCGACTCCTATGTGTCAAAGGTCGGTCTGCGATAGTGTGGGTATGCGGTCGCCATTTAACAAGCCTAAATAAGTAGCACTTTGTCCTGTTTTGATGATTATCGCCATGCCTTCTAAGAGCTGCCTAACCTCGTTTTCATATTAGTGTGCGAACGCTATACTCGAGCACACTGGGCTGTGACACCATTAACTCGGGAACTTTAGACCCTAAACCTAAATGACCTTTGCGCAGCTACGGGTAGCATCATTGATCAGACGGATTTTTTTATAGAAACGGCTTAAATCCTAGAGTATCTAAAAAAGATGTTAGTCACTGGGCTATTAATCATTCATTATTCACGAGACATCATACCAACGAGAGATACTCAGTGCAAGCATGTTTCGTATGCAGTGCACACTGTGCTCAGGTACAGAGCCACCGTAGTCCGTAAATATTCCCAATGAATAGCTATCTCCAGTCTGTAGCTAAGCCTTATTGGCTGCAAAAGAGTGGGAGGTCCGTGACCGCTTTTGATTCACAATCCTCTAGAAGTGGTACAAGTACCCAGAGAAATGCTTTCATACGAGACAGTGATCATTTTGCTGGTTAGCTGCTCTGCTTTGTACGAAAAAAACCACCCCTGGTACTTGTACCTACGGGGGTTTGTCCAAAACGACGGCGTTTACGGATTACCAGTCCGCACGAGTACCGTAAAAACCCGCCGTATCCACTATCGGGGATCGGGCCCTCGGCGCTCGCAATCCCAGATAAAATACTTTGTGGAGGGATAGCGTTTTCCAGACAAGGTGTAGCTTGGAGAGGCAGGACTTGCTGGATCTCTGGTATTCGTTATTTTGCTAACCTGACGTGCTAAGTCTATTGTAGTTTGGTGGTGTGGTACAGTTGTGATCTTCGATAGTGGATACAGCGGGTTATTACGGTAGGGAAGGATAAGTGGTGTAACTTGCAACACCTGCGATGAGTTGAGCTGAGAGCGGGCAGCATTCAGTTCCTTCAAGACAAAATTGCTACCCACTGAGGCAGAAAACTGTGTAGAATTTCTTGCGAACGATATGGAATTCTTAAAAGGCTGGGGCTTCGGGAGCCAGCAGTAAGTTGGCCGAGGATCTTCCTCTTCAGTGAATGCCATTACTGCGCACGTTTCTGGGACAGTGGCAAATAAAGGGAGTCGTAGAGTTTTTTTAGGGGGAGAGAGGGAAGCCGAGTAGCTAGAGGTGTTAACTACTGCGCACGTTGAACCATATGAGTAGGGAAAAAGGAAAACATTATTAGATAAATTGGGGTACCAGTAGGGTTGCAGCATCATTCGCTGTTTGACAGAAGGGCTCGTATTTTGGGTATTTTTCGAGGGGAATTTTCTCCTGTGCTTTTAAGAGGGCTTGAGAGATCGAGTTTGAATAAGAAAGAACGGAGAGCATGGTGAGGGGAGGGGTAGGTAATTTCTTTGATAGCAAAGGCCTTCTCTAGCATATTTCACGTAACTCACACGGGCATACTAGACCGAGATATGATATGTAACAGCTCTGTGGCGTTTTTTTATTCTGATAAGTTAATAGCCACAAAAGTTTTGATAGGAGTGCAGTTCGGTACACCCACTGACGGCCTGAGGCTCTCTCAAGCGAACCTACTATAATTAGATTAGTCCAGGGTTGAATTAACCCCACTCATCCAGGTCTACTTGCGCTAGGATATATACGAATGATCTCAACTCTTCTTGTAGACCTTTAACACTTGGTTATAGGGTATCAAGTGGTTCTGGCGAAACCCTAGGTCCAGATTCGTTACATATCTTTTCACCAACAGAAAGCAGCACAGGAAACAGGCCTACAAGTAAGACCGTTCGCGTCACTTGTGTCGACATCGTCTCAACACCAGCCAACCAACCTCCCTCACGACTTTGTCCCGTACTGTTGACACCACACGTCCTGTACATAGTCAAGCCTGGTGGGTTTGTTTATTTATCTTTTGTTGGGCTGTCGCCTTGCGGCTCTGTTCCCCCGGGGCCTGAGGGAGGGGCGGGGGCGACAAGCGTTTCCAGTTTCTAAAAAAGATTGTTTGCTGACGGTTTTTTTGGCGACAAGGGTGTTTCGCGAGGCCCAACGTTACCCGCATCCGAGTGCTCTTCCAGGAGTCCGGTTCAACAAGCTAGGCGTTCTTCCCCGACTCCGAAGAAGATTTCAGAAAAGTTTAGAAACCAACTTAAGGAACTACCATCAGTCGGCTTCCCTTTTCTATATTCATAGGAGTATAGCACTAACGTGTCTAAAGTGGAAGACTTTAATTCAGAAACGGATAGTGACTACGCCAGCTACTGGCGAGACTGGGTTATTCCCCTCCCTCCCTCCCTCCCTCCCCCCTCCCCCTCCCCACTCGTGCTATTTCCTTACGAACGAGTCCGTTGTGGGGGGATGATTTTTTCGGAACAAGCATTGACTTGACTGATAGTTCATCTCCACGCGTGGTCATGAATATTTTTGCGAAATTGACGAAGAATACCTGACCGATCGTTTCAACTTGACTGGGTTACAAGCAGAAGTGCAATACTATCAGTATGCATTGGACTTGGTCACCGACCAATTCGATTTTGAGTGTGAAGACGATATGAGAGAGCAAATTGAGAAGTCAGCCAGACACCTTTATGGCTTGGTTCATGCAAGATACATCATCACAACGCGTGGGCTCGCCAAAATGGTAGTAAAACACCCATCTATCCAGACTTTATGCTTTTCTAAATGATGATCATAGTTGGAAAAATACAAGAAGTGCGATTTCGGCCGCTGCCCCCGAGTTCTCTGTCGTTCACACCCACTGCTGCCATTAGGCCTCTCGGACATACCCCACCAGAAGCCTGTCAAGCTTTATTGTGCAAAGTGCGAGGATGTATACTCTCCAAAGTCCTCCCGTCACGCAGCTATTGATGGAGCTTATTTTGGAGCGTCGTTTCCACATATTCTTTTCCAAGTTTACCCTGGACTGATTCCCCCCAAGAGCAACGAGCGTTATACACCAAGGTGTTTTGGATTCAAGACGCATGCCCAGGCTGCTTTGAGCAGGTGGCAGGAAGGGGAACGAGAAGCCCAGGACACCCGACTTGAGAAGGCAGGGGTTGACGTGAGGAGAGTTGATGGGGAGGATGAGGAGGATGAGGATGAAGAGGTGGTGGAAGCGTAACTCAATCCAGAAGTCCAAAAATGTGGATAATGCTACAGTGTTACCGGTGGAGAGGGGTATTGCCCGTCCGTTGGGAAAGGTGTCAGCTAGTTGCTTTTTTTTTTTAACCCTCAGCTGCTTCATTCCGTATGTCCCGCGTGCCGGGGGGCGTTTCTCTGGGTTCGTGTTATTGTCTACTAGACGCTTTCAGATATAGGCATATTACGTCCAAGGTGTTATCGCATCATTTTAAAGCTTGCTAGATTCCTGTACCAGCTATGAATAGCTTATCAATACCATAGCACAAATTAACGGACACATGTACAAATGGTGTTCCAAGTCTGTAGCAAATTAGCCAGTAAAGCCTTAAAGTGCGGCGTCCGAGGGTGGAGTATGATACCGTACAGTCATAGTCGGATCTATCATAGAGATCTTATAGTCGCTAAAAAAGTACTTTTACAGTACCACAGCATAATATAAAGCTAGAATAGACTATAAATACTAGAGAACAAAGAATTCGAGACTCTTTGACACAAGGCGGCCCCAGCATTGAATCCCAGACTCTAGCTAACTGGTTAGACTCGGAGTCTTGAAGGAATGCCAAGACGCAGGCGGACTGCAGGTCACGCCCGGACTCCTAAAACAGACATGAAACAAAAAGAAAAAAGAGAGGTAATATGTTGAGCTCTCTCCGCGCACGATGGGACTTGGGTCTCTGAATGTTCCAAGCAGGAGGGAAAAATTTGGGGACTCAGCCTCTTGTCCGCTTCGCACCTTTCTTCTCCCAACTCGCATCCCCCGCTTCACCCCACCTGTTCGACGAAATCCTTCGCGTTAAAAGGGAGAAAAGGTCAAGAAAAAAACAAATTCACCACGACCGTCATAAATACCGAGAGTAGTCCATCTCACCCAGATTTTCATTTTCAGGCAGGCTAACAGAGCATCGTGGCCTTGTCCTTCGCTTCCCCTCCCTTCGCAATTTCTATGGCCGCGAAAGTACCAGTACCAAATTCATGGGAAGACGACGAATGGGAGAATCAACCTGCCAAATTACCTACGGTATCTTCGCTCCCTTTTCGAACTGCGTATCTGTGCGAGTAACCCAGCTAACAGATTCCTCACGAAAGACAAATACCCCAGCAACTATGGTAACCGGAATCCTCCGCTCCGATGCAGTGGAATTCACTCCGACTCAACCCCTCTACACCCTCGCTTCCTCGCAGCCGAAAACATTCTTCAAGCCAGAGCTGAAGATCCTCAAGCGCACGCCTTCGCCAAACTCCTCTACTGCGACCGCCGATGCGCCGAAAATGCCAACAGAGATACTGCAACCGCAAGAACAAGAGACAGAACTAGAGCGCAGGGAGCGGGAGCGCAAGGCGCGCGAACGCCGGTATCAGGAGGCCCGCGATAAGATCTTTGCTTCACCAGTAACTGTAGCGAAGCCCAAGCGTAAATTCACATCTCTCCCCAGAACGACGCCTGCCAGGAATGCGCCGGCGCCGGCGGGTAGAGGTAATGGGAAATCAAATAAAACCGGAGGTGGAGGAGGTGGGGCTATCACCTCCTTCTCCCTTAACGGCGGAGATTTCGCTATGGCGCCTCCGCCACCGAAGATTTGGGAGGTTGACGAGAAGATGCTGGAGTCGCAGTTGGCGATCATGAGTGAGTCTATGGCTGCAGCCGCTACCATGGCTAAAGATGGGGAAGGAGTGGAGGAAGGCCTTGATTGGGATTCTTTCGAGAGAGGTAGCTGGCGTCCGTGCGATGATCCACCCGTGGTTCCACAGTACAATAATAATATTCCGGGACCGGCTCCTCCTCCACTGGCCGCCCCGGCACAAGATAAACGTCTGGGTGTGCTTCGGGCGCCTAGAGGGCCGGATACAGATGGTGGAAAGGGATTTAAAGGGAGAGGACGGGCCCGTGATGCTAAAGAGTTTGTCCCGGGGAGCACTTGGGGGCAATGAGGAACCGGAGTTTTTCTTTCCTTTCCTTTTTCTATCTTCTTGGCCAACCTAATGCGAGCCCTTTCCTTTTAATTGATTTAAAATTTCTTCTCCTTCCTCTCACAAGCGCCCTCTTTGTGTCTCCTCTGCTCCTGGATCTTGCTTCCTTTTTTCATACTTCTCCAATCCTATGTACGGGCGGAAGGAAACAGACTCGGGTTAGAGCAAGCAAATGGGTTATTCGGCTCTTGTTTTCCTTTGTTTTCCTTTTTCAGTTTTTCCCCTTAAACCTCCATTTTAAGTCAACCATGCTCAAAACCAATCACTGTGGTCGGTGGTTACATGGCATAGATAACGCGAACAACAACCTAAGTTAAGTTTAAGTTAAATGGAAACAAAACCATTATTCGTTAACAAAAGTGCAGTTTGCCTTCTTTTATGTTATGCGGACGTGCAGAACGGGCTTTTCGGAAGACCGGTTGTTATGATGGTTATATGATACTGGTATTAACTTGAATAAGAGAACCCTGTCTCAGGACATCCAAGTTGCCCCTTCAAGAAACTCGTTGTTCTTTTTCGCCAGTATTTCTCCGCCCCCGCCAAAATAGGAAACTCAGACTCCTGAGACAAGTAAGAAGAGAAATCCAAAGGACCTTGCTGGGGAGAGGTAACCCTAACTTCCTGGCGGTACTATGTCGCCTCGTAATAGCAGCGTGTAGGTGGTACAATGCATGATCAGCTTTATTTTCACTGCACAAGCCACACATTGTGAACTAGCAATATGTCGGCTCTACTAATTATAATTTCGCACACGAGTGACAATTCATGACAACAAAAGTTGTTGTGGACAAGGCTGGGAAATATATCTTATCCTACCCCCTCCTTCTCCTTCTTCCACTCTACATCTAAGTCCAAGGGAGAGAGGCACATAGCCCGCTTCACAGGTGTTCTATCCATGGTGTACATTTGCCGGCCTGCCTTGTCTAAGCAGATGGAATAGAGTCTCAGAAATGCTTATTTTTTATGCTTGTATCCCCCAGGGTGCATACGTTGTACTATATACTAAACTGAAGTGGTTGAGCCGCGACAGCCTCGTTATCCTGACAACACTGTGCTCGGTTACTCCGGAGACGCAGGGGGGGTGGGGGATACGATACCCCACTTGACCTATATGAGTACTCTTTCGGGGGAGAAAGAAAGAAAAGGGAAAAGAAGTGAGGGGGCGGCGAGGCAATTTCGTCATCATGGCTCTGCCGACGACCACACTTTACCACACTGGTTTGCGGTGCTGGTAGGGGGGGGGGGGGAGGTGGGGTGAGCTGCTGTACTCCAGGGTAGCTATAGGATTGGAGGTACCAGCATGCGTTGCTTTGGATCAGCTGTGAGCGCTCATGTCGCGGAATTGACGTCGCTCCAGCAGCTACGCGCCAGAGGAAACTCACGAATGTGGGCAGGGCCAGGCTTTGGATTGTGTATCCTTCTAATATCCACGGTTACATCCGGCGTACTACCTATTGGTTGCTTTTGTTTGGGTAACATGGGCGGGGATGGGGTGGCTACGTTTCTTAGGTTTCGTTCAAGCACTACCAGGGTTTGCTGAGCACGCGGGCACTTGCCTACCACGCAAGGCAGAAAAAAGTCATTTTATTTATTGGCCCGTAATGGCGATCTGCCTGCAGGAAGGTCTCAAGCTTTCCGGGCTCGTCTTTCCTCTTGTGCTGAAGATCCATCTTGTGATCCTTGTCACATACGCGTTTCCCGATAATTCCTTTCCGATAGGGTCTTGTCTGCCGACATAACGATAGGCTTCCTATAAACAACAAGGAGGGTCTTTACCTGGCACCTCCACCTCTCAGGATCAAGAAGGCTGTTGCCGTTGGGGTGCATAAGTTTTGCCCAATGCGTTTGGTCTGGGCGATATTGGGGATGCCGGTAGGAATAGGAGTATTGAAGTCGCTCTCAACTCCGCTTCGTCGAACCGCACTATGCGGAAGACGGATGGAAATGTGCCCGTGCACCCCGCTGGATCCAGCGATACTTTATTTTCATGGCCGGCGCCTTGTCACCAAACATTTTTCGGACAATTTGTGATCAAGTTGTTCCATAGGATACTTGAATGGGGTGATGTAGTTCGGAGGGCGATTTCGTTGGCACCTATTGAGCCTTGGTTAAGAGGGGGTAGCCACAAGGGGAACAAAACGCGGGTATAGCGAGTAGCGGGTGAGTGAGGTAACTTAGGCCTTATTTTGTCATAGCTGTGGTTGGCTCAAGGATGGGTGGTGTTTTGTAAGTGACCATGGAGGCGGGGAGTCTAGGATATGGGATGCAGAAAAAAAGAAGCAAAAGTGTAGATGTGGGAGTTGTATACTGACCAGCGAAGGGTAAGATTCGCTATATAGGGGGTGTTGTACCGTATTGCGTGTGCCGGGTGATACCAGGTGCGGGGCCCATGCCATCGTTGCTACCGGTATTAGATAGATAAGGTATAGCGGCGGAGTGGTACTTGTCCTAGGGGAGAATTATCCGAAAACATGAGTTGTGAGTTTGCAATGCCCACCGATTTTTTGACGTGTTTGCGGATCCTTGCTTTCGGGTGCTTCTTGCCTGGGGCAAATGCTTTGTTGAGGTGCTGGGGATACCATGGTAAGCACAAAACGTAGGGAACAAGCTCACAAGATTGCACTTTTTGTGACCCGATTTCCGAGCGCATAGCGTTACTAGGGTGGTCAGCGGCTGCTAGCAGGGTTCCAGCGAAGAGCGTAATATTGTAAGAACTCCGGCCGCTTTGTGCACAAAACCTAAAAAAGCCCCCCCACCGTATCAGAGGTTAAGATATCTAGAATGATCTACCGCAGGGACTGGAGTGACTAGACCATAGAGCAAGGCTCTGAGGATTCCCCTCTTTGTGTCACCACCGGAAGGGAAGGATTACAGCCCTCTGCCGATAGTAATAAGAAGGGGAATGTAATGGGCCTTACTGGGAGAGGAAACTCCAACTCCAAAGCCCAAGTATGAGGTTTAATTACCTAGTTCTTATTGCACACGACACCCCGGGTCGTTTATACCGATATCGCATTCTTTGATCTTACCTTTTTTTTAAATCCATGATGCCCTCCAATAGCTTTGCAGTCACCCTTGTACTGCAGAGCCGTGAGCTAGTGCGAATACAGTGCATCATCAACACTTTAATTTGAGCAACCTATGCCATCATAATCATTCCGAGATTTCCTGGAGTGTATTTAACCCTACGGGGCACCCGGAAACCCCGGATTCCGATTCTAGTTTCCCTTTACCTCCGGACATGCATCAAGACTCCTAGAAAATAAGCCTACGCTCTTGCACCGGGACTCACCCCACCACCCACCACCCCCGCCTGACCAATATAAAACCCCTCCACCACCAAACTTTTTTAGAAACACATTACCACGTACTCGCAAGGCCTGTAGCGCACAAAGCTTCCGATTGTCACTTTGTTGTATGCTACCTCCCGGGCTTGGTCCGGGATGGGTGTTTGGCCCCGTTTTTGCGGTTTCACATTTCGAATGTCACAAATGGCCAAGGCGGGTTAATTGGTGGATAGATCGCGCACATACACACACTGACGCTGCTTTTGTGGGCCGTTGGTGAGTTTTGCACCTAGTGTGTTTTTTTTTTGAGCTCCGGTGTATTACGACTTGCACGGACTCCAGTGATAACCACTCAGTTGCTGGTGGATTTGGAATTAGGCTGGGAGAGGGCTTTGTTTGCTTTGCTTTTGGTGCTCTTGTTTCTTGGAAGTAGGCACTGATCCTTGGAGGTAATAGATTGTCACGGCTGCTGTTGTGCTAGGATGTTGTGCTGGGGGAGATCGGGGCAGTAAGGACCAGGGATTTGGGGCCGGGTCCTTCATCGCTATCACTCGGCCGCAATTCTGGGGCGAGTGACTGGATGTGTACCGCATCGTCCTTCTGTAGGGGATCATTCTACATTGTGAATAGGTGTTTGGACGGTCTTACAAATCTCAAAGGAGCCGCAACTACTGCTGTATCGCTTTAGGTTTGTGGGCTGGATGGAGCCTCCCCGCTTACCATCATACAACAAGGCTGACGGTTCGAACCGCGGCCTGAGCAGGTATTCTCTTGTAGCATTAGGAGACAAAATTTAAGAAATTTTCAACAAAATTGATTGATATGGACTACCATACAAATAACTAGACGTACAGGTTACTTTAAGACAGGATAGCTACAAATAAGTGAGGAATCCCTCATTAGTCGGATGATACTTTGTGTTTGTTGAAAGATATTTTTTAGTCAACTAGTTTTAAAACAGTTTTTTTTAGGAGGGCCTAATTTGGCTTTAGGATTGCTAGGCTAATAGCCCTGAGATCTCGAGGCAAACTAGGTCCAATCGGAGGAGTTAAGGCCATCGGTAGGTGGGTAGGGGGGAGGCGGAGGGGGAGACGGCGGGGGAGGCTCCCTGGGGGGCGGAGGGGGACGGAACCGACTATGCGGCCCGTTGGAAGGATACTCGCTCACAGCCTGTTGAAACCCTGGATGGCCCTGGAGTGGGGGATAAGATCGGGGATGATGGGGATGAGAGCCACCCGAGGGGTTCTAAGAAAAAGATATATGTTAGGTTAGATGATTAGTTTGAGCGGATTAGCAATATTCTTACACGAGATTGAAACCTCCCATAATCGGCGCCTTGGTTTTTTGAAGAGATAGGATTCTGGAAATTATGTGATTTGACGTGAGCCAACCTTCCTTCTCTGTTATAGCCCTGAGCATCCCTGAAGCGATCATATTCGCGGGGGTAATTCTGGGGAGGGAGACTGAGGTCGGCTCTGGATTGCACCTCAGCACGGATGTCTCTCTCTCTACTAGTAGATCCAATGTTTTCTGGGAAACCAGTAAATGAGAGCTGGTTGTCAGAGCTTCCATTTCCAATATTTGGGGATTGGCCCATTCTCCCAGGGCCTTCGCTTGCACTGTTTCCTGTTCGCTGCCATGGAGGGGGTTGAACACTCGGGGCTTGATGGCTTCTAGGGACGGGATACTCTCTGGTCTCGTGAGGCTTGATGAAAGATCCCCCTGCCTGTCTCCATGGAGGTTGCGTAACGATTGAGCTAAGCCCCGATGCCCTGGCCAAAGATCCACCAATGTTTGTCCATGGGGCTTGGGCAGCACTTGAGCTATGATCCCATGGCTTAGACCCAGCTTCTTGAAGACTTGGCCCAGTTGAAGGGATTTTAATATGCCCTACAGTGGGTTTTGCACCTCCTAGAACGTCACATATAAAGTCCTGTTGGAGTGTTTAGTAGCCGTGCCGCCAAAAGTTTATCCGGTATGGGATGGTGGAGGAAAACCTCGTATTCCTGATCTCGAGAATCGGAATTGGAAGGATTCTCCTGCAATTCTTGACCTCTAGGGCGGTCAAAGCAGTCTCGGGCGAAATGTCCCCCGTTACCGCAAACCCTGCAAATTATCCTTGCTGTATAGTTGATCTCTTTGGGGCAGTCGTATCTTTTATGGCCAACCTCGCCGCCTAGGAAGCCCTCTCAGCTGGAGTTTGTAAATTTAGGTGAGAATTACGACTCACAGTTTGAACAGATCTTCCCTTCATCATCACGTAAGGTCCCGTTCAAAGTAGCCAATTCTCTGAGCTGCTCGCGCTTGAGCGTGTTGAGGGTTTCGTGTGTTGATCCAGCCTGAAAAGCATTGTCAAACATGATAGAAGGGTTGTGAGCCAAAGGGGCCACTCACAGTCTCAATGATCTCGTTAATCATCTTCCTGGCTTTGAGGGTAGCGGCCGGGTTAGAAGATATGATGAGACAATGCAAATTTTCCTCCTGGTCGGAAATCAGAGCGAGGTCACCCTTTCCTTTCCCCTCTTTGATAGAGCCTTTGCCCCGAATAGCGACTTTCACACCGGATTCTTTCTCGATACGTTTGAGAGTATTCCCACGGGGGCCAATAAGCAAGCCAACTAGTAGAAGTCGCGAGCAAGAGAGTGCTCATAATGTTAGCATGTGTTATTTTCCGTACTTCATAAATACGGAATTCGTTTTATTAATAGGGGTTAGTTAATAGTTACTAAAGTTAATCTCCGGATAATCATCGACAGGTACATAGACCTTTTCATGCTTGGTGACTGGTCTTCTATAATGATTAGGAGGCTTGTACTCTGGATTTATTTGCCAAACTTTCGCCACCAAGTCATGACGCTCAGCTTCCAACCGTTCTCGGTACCTGGCCTCTCTAACATTTATGCGACGACCGGTCGTGTCATAAATGGGGTCTGGAGAGAGAGATCTGGGTGTTTGGGTTAGCATAGTGGGTCAATGGATGTTAATAAAAAGCTAGTAGGTCGAACCGTTTGTCATTTGGCACAACCTGATTATTAGCGAGCTTCTGAGTGATCTCCTCAATGCGCACTTTGAGTGCGTACATATCGGTATCCTCAAGACTCATGTACCCTGGAATTGAAGTTGGAAGATTGTCCAATCTAAGAGTGCTCTTAATTGACTCACTTCCCCAACGAGTCTTCGGAGTATTTCCGGCTGAAAGTTATATGATAGTTAGGTGGTGAGGGCAGCAGAGCATAAGAAGAATGTTAATTACCAGTGCTGAGACGTAGGTTTTGTCGTCCCCTAGGAGAGTCATCCTCATCTGCTGGTTTTATGTTGGCAAAAAATGAATCCCTAGGAGTTTTTGCGATTTTTTTACTAGCAGTTTCCACGGAGTCATCACCAAACTCGACTTGATTGGAGCTCGGGGTGATATGAGGGGCCTTGTCTTCAACAACGTTCATAAGGCAAGCAAGGCGACGTCTTTTCCCGATTGGGACCGTATTCGTCCCCGTAGTACGGGCATTGTTCCACATTATGGGAACGGGATATTCCCCTGTGTGCCTGGGGTGAGTGTGCTGTTGATAGGGAGTTGAGTTGTGTGATGAGTAAAGGACCGGGGAGAAAGGAGAGTGAAGGGAAGGGAAGGGAAGGAAAGCAAGAAGACCATATTAATAGGGTCAAGTGTGACGGCTGTCTGGGGTCCTGTGTTTTAGGGGAGGGTATAAGACCTTGAATAATAGAATTTATGATCAGAATCTGATTCTTATAATATAATTATTATAATATTATCAAATCCGAGGGGTTGCCATGTTCTTGACCTTTGTGTTCCTATACTAGGGCTTTACCAGACATAAGATCCGTTCTTCTTGGGTTCTCACTCGTAACACATAAACTTATAATGCTGATGTAATAATTATTAAGATCAGAATTAATATCTACATTAATTTTTGTTTTATATCTGCTGCACAATTTAACGATCAAGAAGACCTGTTGTGCTCCTTTCTCCTAGCTGCCCTTTCCCCTTCCGCCTGCCACAGTGGAGCGACCCGGATCGCTGTGCAGAATGGACTGGAGAGGCGAAATCTAGAGGAGCAAAAGCAGAGTCAACAAATATCTCTGGCTTGATGGAAAATGTGAAGTAAGGCTTCTGGCGAGATCTCTACATCATCTAGAATGTGTGTACAGGGGTAAGCCTAATAACAGATGGACCAAATTGTTTCCAGCTCCCTTGAGATCTCAAGAGCCCGTGCTAGCACTCGGTATCCCTGTAAACCGCTGTTACAAAATGCACTGTAGTTTTGTGTTTTCTGATTTCAATAAGAGCAATATTCGTGTGTAACTTAGCTACGAGTAGTAAAATTTCGGACTATGATATCATATGATATGATACCATACAGGTAGTTATCCTCGAGGCTATTTTAGCCAAGCCCCACTTTTCAGTATTTATTATGAAAACAAAGTGGATTACTACTGAATGTGGACTTCAAGTGCCACTTCACGAGCGTAAAGTCCTACGCCGGGATTGGTATCTTTTTGGGCTTGTTTTAATATTTACCAATAAGAGGTTTTGTACTAGCGGGATAGGACTTTTTTCTTATGATATGATATTCTCAAGATAGCTAACCGCTATACCCTACTACCTCTAGGCAAGCTGAGGGGTTGCCAGCGATCTTCCTCAGCAGTAGTCTCTGGGTAGGGGTACCGGTATAGTCACCACCTAAGATTTAAGATACGCGTTCTAGGTATCTAGGGATGTGGGATTCAAAACGATCATCCATTACTGATTAACTGATGAATCGAAATCGACTTAAGGGTGCGCTTTGGCAGTCATGATTTCCAGCCCCATGTGGTACAGTACACACCCGAAAGCAGTGAATTGAATGCTGCAAGAAAATTCAATCTCATCAAACTCAGGGTGCCTCACAGAAAGAGCCTTTCCAAATCGATTAAAGCAGCTATTAGAATACGCTATAATAAACTCCACCAGTCCTGCACTGCTTACACATTACCGTATTTCTTCGGCAGAAAAGAGCAAGGCAACCCTACTACGACGAATGGGGAAGGTAAATCTTGGCTGAAAAGCACAAGCTTTCTCAGGGTTCTGAGTCAAAAGGTCTTGAGAAGGATTAATGTTTTCTTAATGCGGTATGAAATTAGCCCGCTGGATGTGTCGGGTCTCATTAACTGGTATTCGCAACTATGTTAACTTGTTAAAACTTAACTTATCCTGGGCTGTCGGAGGGATTTTACTGTGAGGCTATCGTATTGGTATGATAACGGCGGAGGGACCCTAGAACATTCTTGGCATTAATATAAGGTGCGGCTCTGTGGTGCCGGTTTTGGGATATCGGTACACTGGGAATGAGCGCGTATGTCATGGAATGAGGCTCAATACTTTGTTCTAAAGAAGCACTTTCGCACCCACCGTACCGGTATCCTGCTCGTAGGGTAAGATTTTGCAAGGGAGCCAGGGGGGACTGTTTGAGAGGTGACTTTTTCTCTTCCCCTCTTCAAGCTTTGCGATGGGGCTTTTTACTGTTAAGGGTTGGGGGTGTGGCTGGATCACGTGCGTCACTTCGGAGCTCTGGCGTCAGCAGCCAGAAAGTTTGTCTTAAATCCAGAATTAACTTCTCCGACAATTGAAACTTCATCACCAATCTCCTCCACCCCACCATTCCGTAAAGTTCATCTAGAGATGTCTTCTGCAATATTACGCTCGTCTTCCCCTTTGATTCAAACAATCGCTCGGCAGCCATCGACGGCTATCACTTACCCCTCCCTTTCCATCCTATCCCGGCCTCTCATTGCCGGTCCTCTGCCAAATGAGCGGACCATACAAGTCTTCCACCAGAGGAAACACATATCCTCTTCAGCACCCGCACTAGCTCCGCCTCGTGATCAATCGATATTTGGTGCACCTCCTGGTCATGGCCCTCAGGGCGGATTTTTCAGGAAGGAAAGTCTTCCTGCAAACACTATTATTCGGTGGGCATCCCACATCTTTGGTTTTTACCCTCCAAACTCACTGACAAGGTGGCAAGATTTGTCCCGCAGCAGACAGCATGGATCGTAGAACGGATGGGGAAGTTCCATCGCATTCTCGAACCTGGGCTGGCGATACTATGGCCGATTATTGACAAAATCAAATACGTCAAGAGCTTGAAGGAAGCTGCTATCGAGATTCCCAGCCAAAGTGCTATTACCGCTGATAACGTCACACTGGAGATGGATGTGAGTATAATTTTTGGTGAGCTTGCTTCTGAGCTAATAGGAGAAAATGCAGGGTGTGTTATATATTCGAGTAATCGACGCCTACAAAGCTAGGTGAGTCTTAATTTCACAGCCTGGACTTTCGTAGCTAATAGTTTTCCTCTTCCTTCCCTCCTTCCTTCCTTTTTTTTATAAAAAAAGCTATGGTGTTGAAGATGCCGAATTTGCTATTTCACAACTCGCACAGACAACTATGCGTTCAGAAATTGGTCAACTTACTCTTGACCATGTCCTTAAGGAGCGTGCCGCCTTAAACGTTAATATTACTCACGCTATCAATGAAGCATCCGCCGAGTGGGGTCTCGTATGCCTTCGTTATGAAATTAGGGATATTCATGCCCCAGAGCCTGTTCTCCAGGTATTGACCCTTTGAGAATATCATCTACTTCTATACTAACAGGCATTAGGCAATGCATCGCATGGTATCGGCAGAGCGAAGCAAACGTGCCGAAATCCTCGAATCAGAAGGTCAACGTCAGTCTGCTATCAACGTAGCCGAGGGAAAGAAACAATCCGTAATCTTGGCCTCTGAAGCTAAAAAGGCCGAGCAAATCAATTTTGCAGCTGGGGAAGCCCAAGCGATCCTTGTGAAAGCCGATGCCACAGCCCGCGGTATTGGAGCTGTTGCTAAAGCCATCAAGGAGAATAAAGAAGCCGCACAAGGGGCTGTCAGTCTGAGCGTTGCCGAGAAATATGTGGAAGCATTTGGCAAACTTGCGAAGCAGAGTAATACAGTTGTTGTGCCAGCTCAGCTTGGAGACCTCGGTGGCATGATTGCCGGGGCTATGGGAATTTATGGTAAGGTCGCCGAGACTCAAGCGAGCCAACAAAAGATGCTTGGAGAACGGCTGGAGGGAGTAAAGACCAGTCGTGGTAATGGGGTCTAAGAGTCTCGCGTTGGAAAGGAGGTCTTGGGCGCTTTTGACATCCAAACGTTGATCCTCTGGTGGGATAGTAAAGGATGGGTAGTTTGGGGGCGCAGGCACCGAGCTGGCTGTACTAATTTGGCTCCTTTCTTTATTTGTTCAGGCTTGCATAAAATCTCCATTCTTGCTTTCTAATATGTAATTAAGCTCCTTCAGCGCATTAACCAGATTGATGCTGGGGGGTAATGGGACTTAATCCTAGTTCTGTGTTTCCTGCCCAATGGCTACGTGTGACAGTCATAAGAAATGTGAGATCCCAACCGCCCGACAGTCCCCCGATATTACAAAGGTGTGGGCGTTAATGACTGAGGCGGAATTGCCTAAGTAGTCAAACAAAGCCACACATTCATGATTTGCATAGCGCCTATTTAAGCGTATTCCACAATCCAAGCACTACTATTCCTGTTCACATCGGTACTAGAAAACTTCACCTGCACTTACCTTAGCTATACCAATTAGAATAGATACATCTCCTTACCTGAGGTACAATCTTTGCGACTGGCATTCCGCCTAAAATTAGGCAGGGCGATATCTATCGGTGATCAGGTAGGCTTCCACTACTCGGCGCAGCTTGTCAATACTCAATGGGAGGGCGGTGGTGGGGGGGTGATCGGGAGGACATTGTCCTCCGAACAACTCCTGTATAGTAAGAGTGGGATCTGGTTCGGTGCCCTCCGGAATTGGAAATATATCCTGGAGTGTTTGAGTGGATGGCTAATCTGGATTGTAAATGGGAAGAAGGAAGCATACCCTCTTGGTTATTGTGAAACTAGTGTTAGAAGTGATGTGGGACACCTCCAAAGTCACACGCACTCGGTCCTGTGTCCTGGGGCGGGATAGCTTGACTAAAACTACAACCAACACTCTCCCATTGGACCCATCATGCCACTGATTCCGATCTCTCTGTGGGTCGGTTATAGTGCTGGTCCAACCGGCCTCGAGGACAACTGAGGGAAAATCTCGGCGCACCCCACTGGGATCCAATGGAACAAAGGCGAAGTCGGGCTCCTTAATCCCACCAGTATAGCTTCCCATGAAATTTGTTACGCCTGTATTTAGTTGTTAGTGCTATCCTTTGTCAATTTTTGTAGGGCAGGGATTATTTGAATAGGCGTTCATGTTATCCCTTAGTCTGTCAGTGCGCCCAAAAGCACCGGTTGAAGAGGTCTCAAATTGAAACCCTTAGCAATTTATGTCCACTTAGGGAAGGATATTTCTCAGATCCCGTTATTTTCTTGACCGGGTTTGGTATAGTTCTTAACTAGTTTTCTTGAACGCAGTACCCCGACAGACTAAGGGATACAATGAGCTCGCTTTGTGGTGGAATACTGTATATACTTACGTGGCGATCCAGGTATAGTTAGTGTGTCAGCAGCTGCAGCATTTATGAGGCCGTTGGCACGCCAGTCAGCGTATTGCTGGACGAGCCAGGAATGGGCCGTTTCGTGCGAGTAACTGGGCATCACTACTCTGAGATAGTTATCGAGTGGTGAAAAGTGGATTCTAATTTGGATTAGCGGGCGATTATAATTTGTGCAGAGGGGTATTACCGAAAGCGATGCTCTTCCAAACGATTGGGACGGTAAAATAGACCTTTAATGAGCTGACGAATGTCCTCGGATGAAAGATGGGTAAACTCGAGGAACTCGGGTTTCCCACACTTAATTGCATCACGGATTGCGTAAAATGCTTCTTCGGCCATGGCTTGGGTTAAGAGGGGGGGGGTGTTGGGCGGGGGGGAGGAGTGAAAATGTTTGTTGAAGGGGAGCACGTAAGCTGTTATGGTTTGCGTGTGTAGTGGGTTGGGGGCTTCATGCTTGGGTTTTATGCGGTTTTATGCCAAGACTTGTAACTCTTATCTGGTTACCGTACCCAGCCGTGGAAAATGTTGTGCCACCCCTGTGAGTGTCTAAGACAGAGATGACTAAGCTGCAGCCTGAGTATTCCCGAGTGATTGTGTAAGTACGAGTAGATATCATCATACAGTGCAAGTATCATAAATTTAATTATCTCACTCCAAGAAACAGGTCTGTGCAACCTTCCATCACCTGTTTCTTTTACGGTAGTTTTTTTAAGTAAACTATGCAGGGTTAGGGCTACGCTTTTGTCACACCCAGGATTCATTAGTGCGACTTGCTGTCAAGCGGAGGGGAGAACTCAAACGGCGATAGAAGCTTCCGGGTCTACACAAATTCTTTCGGCAGGTTCAAAGATTTCGTCTGAGAACGCACCAATGGACAACCCCGCGACCTCCCCCACCGCTTCAGGAAGTTACCGAAAACGAAAGCGATGATACTCTCCTCGACACGGCTAAGTTCCTCTCATGAGGAATAGAACGCGCGGAAATTGGCTTGTGCTGGGTAGGGCTCTGAGAGAGCTCTGAGAGCTTTGAGGACTGGTAAATGGAGCCCTAGCATAGTTGCACTAGCGGTTTTCTGAATAAAGCTTTGGACTAGGATACTGAGATCGAGCTTGAATCCTGCGACGAAACTGATGGCGGAGTGCCTGAGCATAGGTTGGTCGCTCGAATAAGTCCAATCCGGCAACAGCCAATGGTGGTGGTGGTGGCGGGCATGGAGATAGCGCACACCCCCGCAGCCGAACAAGGTCCAACAATGCAGGGACGACTTGCAGGAAGAGGTTTAACTACGTTTTGAATTGTGTAGCTACACTGCATGAGACGAATTCTGAGGCTAAGGGGGCTACTTCGATACTTGTGGAGAATAAGGATAGCTACATACTTAATAAATGTGGTGCTGAGAAGGGGTTCTTCGCCGGGAAGTTCTGCGATGACATGGTGGTTGATCCGGTCGTCCTGGCGAACTTTGAGTTTTTCTCATCCATGTTTCGCAGTTTCAAGATGTTTGTCAGAGATCGGTATCCAATCAAACGGAATGGCTGGAAGGATCTTAGTAGCCTCGAAGGAGGAAATCTTGGGAGGCGCAAGCCTTCCTGATCGAGAACCGACTCATATGGGAGGGGTATTTGAAGATGCAGCTTTTGACCTAGTACTGGAATGAGTTTTATTGTCTGGTTAGCTTGTTGAGGGCGCATGAGACGACTATGATGGAAGAATTTAAACACCCAGGCGAGATCAGTGTTGGCGGGGCTAAGTAGGATATCATTGAGAAAGTGGCCCCGGCTAATACCGTTGCTATGAATATTGAGGAAGAGGTGCAATCACAGGTCATAGCCATGACTCTAGCGGTGGCGTAGGCGTCGTCTAACGAGGTGTACAGTACGCTCTCAATGAAGCGCCGGTGCGGGATATTAGGATTCAATGGTATCATGACGGATCGGTGATTTCTAGGCCGCTATTGGTGTTGGAAGTTGAGCCTTTGTTTCTGACAACTTGTGAAGTCATGGTATGCCTTCTGCAAAGCATTCTACTCCCACCTCCACGACCGAGTCGTCCACTGACATTTCCGCTGGGATAATGCCTTCCTCCGCAGGAATAATGGGGGCCGTCGGCCCTACGAGCGCAATCCCCAATCTCACGGACAACAGCGCTAGCAAGGAACTAGTACCGGCGACTCCCTCCCATGCTACAGACAAAGAGAGGGAGACGACATCTAATACTACCTCTGCTAGCGTTAAAGCACCCGACACCACCTTCCGAGTGCCCGAAGACCACCATACCCCTTTGGGTTGTACCTGTTGGCCTGTATGCGTGCTTTGTAATTCGAGGACTGTCACAGTTGGTGGCCAGAGTTGGTCGCATTGTTCCTTCTTCGGAGTGTTGGTACCCCCAGGAATCTGGAGATGGGAAGGGGGACAAACGTAAGTGTCCATTTCCGCTAGAACTGTGGAATTTAGTTTCTCAATGGATCGCGCTTTCATCTCTATTTGACGCTTTTCAGCCATGACGAACAAATTGCGGAGTATGTGGGATTGCTCTTCTATGTGTTGTAACTTGTAACGAGAGGGCTGCGTTTGCTTCTAGCCGGCTTCGGCCCTTCTATAGGGGTTTGAATCAGCTTCCTCAGGTTGTTGACGACGCGGGGGGGTGGGAGTTGGAATGAGGGGCGTTGCTTGAGATCCGGAGGGTGTAGGAGGGGGAGGGAGAGGATGGCCCTGCACTTTTATCCTCAACAACAGGCTCCACTGCGGGGCTTGTGGCCGGAGAAATAGGTTCCCTGAGAGTTATCCTGTAAGGAAAAGCCACGCAGAGGTTCTTGATAGGAAGTGTTAGTAGGATTGGACAGCGGTGGAGGGTTTGCAATATGCTCGGTGGCTGGACGACAGCTGCAGGTATAGGATTGGTGTAGATGGCTGGTTTTAATCTGTAATTTCCCCCTCCGTCCATTAGCGATATTCACAGGAGCTGGAAGGGGGGATTGAGTTACCGGGTGGATAATATGCCACAGCCACAGCCATTGCGGTCGGCGATGCTTCCCCAGCTAACCCTAATCACTCAAGCATGCAACCCAGGCCTGGTATCAGCAACGTTTGTATAATCGGTGTAATGCGATAACGCCAGCATTGAACACTAACTCAGGAGAAACTTGCGGTTGTAATAAGTGTAGAGGGTGACCGCAGGACAATCAGAGGTCCCTAGGGATTCTATAAAGGAAAGGGGTTCACTAGTCTGGGGTGGCAGGGATGTAGTTCTTATGAGCTTTTCCGATGCTAGCTTTTTTTTGTTTTTTGGCGTTTGTGCTAGCATTGCGGATTATACAAGTGGGGTTGATGGCGTGCATATCTAACTGCCGCCACTTACGGAGGCAGAACACCTTGAGCGTATATTGGGGCAAATCCTCTCGTGGATAGATCAGTGGCTTGTGGAGGATAGTGGAGGACTTGTACTAGACGAAGGAGAGGATACAATAAGACTTGTTTTTACCACTTTTTCCACTAGTTGGATGAGGTTTATTGCGGTGAAAATGTTCTGCTAGGAGAAGTTTGTTATGGCTGCAGGTGGGAAGGATGGAGTGGCCCCATGCTCTCGGGGCAGTAGGGGGTCAGGTTCCTTTTGCTTGAGCTGGAATTTAAGAGTTAGCGCGGGGCAAGCTTCATCCGGCGAGGAGTCTAGGTAGGAGTTATTCGGGTTAGTTGGCGGGTTGGATTCTGGCTTGGGGTGGGAGGAGTGGAGATTGCAGGAGTTGAAGCAGGACATGTCCTTGCGGTTCGTCTTAGTGGCTACGGATTGAACGATATCCTGTTGTTTGAGATCCTGAGGATGAGGGAGTTAGAATCCAGGATGAGCTGCGTCAGGTCCTCGAATTTGAGCACCTCTGTTAAAGGGTCTCTAATTCGTTCATATTTCCATACCAGCGAGGAGAGTTAAAACTTACGAGAAACCCTAAACCATTTCAACATTCCCACCAAGATGACACTGACGGCTTTGCTGGTGATTTCCTCTGAGGATGTGCCTTGTCCGACCTTCTCTTCTAATCGGCTTTGCGCTCCTCATGTTTCTTTTCACACTACTTCTCTTGCTCCTTTTCACATTTTTGTCCTGTGTCTCTCTCCCTCTCCCAATAATTTGGCGACTGCTCTGATCCCTTCTCGTTAATAGTGTTTAGTTCCCCCTATTTAATGCCCCCTTTGCATGACTCACCCCCGGAACCGCCCTTCCAAACGTATTCCAAGAACTTCTGATCGATGCCCCGGCATAGGAAACTCTCCCAGTAGCTGTGTCAATGGTTACTGGCCCTCTCTGACCATTAGCTTCGCTGTCAATATATTTATTAGTTCTATGCAGTTTCCTGACCAATTTACGGACATCTTGCTTACCTTTTTTATCTACAGACAGAACCTGTTGGCTACGGTGGGGGCGGTGGTAGCGGCAGTTGCATGGGGGGTACATTGAGATTTGCCTCTATAAATTTCAGCAGTACAATCAAAAATCCTTGTAGCTGAGGCAATTCGGCTCTCCCCAGCAAAGTGTTGGCAATAGATACCAGGAAAGAAAATAGAGACAAGTGTTTAGAGGTCGGACAAACATAAAACTCTTCTACTGACTCCATCCGCCTCTCCCTCCACCACCGGTCCCTTCCTTTGACCTCCTTCCTCTCCTTCACCATCTCTTCGTCGACATCCTATCGCTTTTGGAATTTCGGAAATGCATCCCGCTCATCCAACAACAAATGCTTCATTGCCAATGTAGATCTTACTCTCCCAGAAAATGAATCTCCAGCCTCCTTGATGCCTGTGGGGAGAACACTACAACCTTCTGCTCAAGAAAAAGACGCCGTCCTCCTTCTAGCAACACTGTCCAGTAAACTTCTTGTCTACATCGGGTGCAGTGTTCCCAACCGTCCGGGGGCACGGCGGGGACGGTTGAGGACTGCCGGGGACTGTTGAAGAAGACGGGGAATGGTGGGGGACGGCGGGGCACTGCAGGGGACAGCACGAGTGATGTCTCATGATGTAAACAGAATCCCTTTGGAGGTGTAGGATTTCAACTTGGCTAGTACCGGAGGTCCAAGCGCTAGGACTATAGTCCCCTATAATCCATCCGGTCTTCACCTTCCTGGGTGTAGTCTGTCCTAGCACCCCGAAAAGACGGCTGGGAACACTGATTGTCCGTAGTTAGCCAAATCTCGAGTTCACCATTGGAGTTTTCGTAGGTGAAGCAAAAATAATTTTCAGGAATAGTGCAAGAGTTCGATTTTAGGGATAACCCACTTTTAAAAGGTGAGCGTTAGCTTTTCAAAGATGAAAAAGATAAGAGTGTGTGTATTTAGGTGATGGGGGGTTAATTTTGAGAATAAGAGTTGGTAGAGGATAAGAGTTGATGGATGAAATAAAAATTGAGAGGGAAGAACGAGTGCAGGTGGGATCCCCCTTATTATACGATACTCGAAAAGCTGAGGTGTCTGGG
>Ga0307513_10001292_pt1 | contig 36230 bp, 36 predicted proteins | sample 15_EM_MG_FD_202174 | JGI IMG/M metagenome (GOLD analysis project Ga0307513, IMG submission 202174) | Populus trichocarpa ectomycorrhiza microbial communities from riparian zone in the Pacific Northwest, United States - 15_EM | ecosystem: Host-associated > Plants > Roots > Unclassified | place... | reverse complement strand
CAAAATCCCACCCTGGGCGAACCCCATGGCTTTCGGTTCTACGCCGGTGCGCCGGTCCGCGATCCGCTAGGCTTTGCGCTGGGATCGATCTGCGTCATCGATATCGTCCCCCGCGTATTGAAAAACGAGGAGCGCGATGCGCTGATCGCGATCGCCGAAGCCATCTCCAACCTGATCCGGCTGGTCGTGCTGGATGGTGGACCGGACCGGGGCAAGGTGCAGTCCGAAATGGAGTTGGCTCGACTTGGTGGCTGACCCGGTCAGAGTTTACCATATTCGCTGCATTGCCATCCTTGCGTCCTCACTACGGCGCGATTTTTCCGCCGCCTTGCGGGATCGCTGCCTGCAGCGCGTCCAAGTTCAACAGCCAAGTTCGGTTTGATCTGTAACGGAAAGTGCCGGCTTTGAAATCGTGTCACCACTCGTGGTCGATAGCAAAAGGAAGTGTCCAACAATCTGAGGGTTCCTGAATATGAGTTGCGATCATGCGCCTGTACGTTCCGCGATTGGCGCGGCCTTGATCTATTTCGCTTTCGGAGCGATCACGACCTCCGCGACCGAGATCGGGGCGACGTTCGAAAAGGCCTGCCCATTTGGCGATTGCTCGGCCGGAATAGCCTTTACCTATCTGGGTGAAGCCGTGATCCCCACTGGATATCGTGAAGCCGATATCGAGTTCGGCGGCATTTCCGGTCTGGACTACGATGCAGCTACCGGTCGGTATGTTGCGCTCAGTGATGATCGTGCCGAGCGCGGCCCAGTGCGTATCTATGAACTCGACGTCGATGTCAGTGCGAACGGCCTGCGGGGCGTCTCGGTGCTCCGGCATTTGCCGCTGCGTGATGAGGGCGGAATGGCTTTTGGCCCTCGATCCGCGGATCCGGAAGCGCTACGGCTTGGAGCGGATCTTTTCTACTGGACCAGCGAGGGGGGCGGAGAGGCGCAGTTGCCTCCTTCTGTTCGCGTCAGTTCGAAAGATGGGGCGCATGTCAGGACGTTCGATTTACCGGGTGGTTTCGGTCCCAGCGCCGACGGTTCTTCCGGGCTCCGCGACAATCAGGCCTTCGAGGCCCTTGCCGTCCTTCCATCCGGCGATGTTCTCGCCGCATTTGAAGCCGCATTGCAGCAAGACGGACCAGGGCCTGGCCTGACTGAAGGCAGCCTGGCCCGCATGGTGCGATACGATGCCAGCTCCGGAAAGCCGAAAGCACAGTACGTGTATCCGGTTTCGCCCGTTCCTCAATCCAGTGTCGAAACAGGCAAGGCGATGAATGGCCTATCGGAGATGATCGCCCTGGAGAACGGGCTGATACTCGCGGTCGAGAGGAGTTTCGCCGAAGGCGCTGGCAACACCATCAAGCTTTTCATGATCGACCTGGCCAGCGCCACGGAGGTGTCGGACATCCCCACGCTCACCGAAAGCAGCGAGCGCATTATCCCCGTTCGCAAGACTGAGGTTCTCGATCTGAACGGGCTGGGTCTCAAGCCCGACAACATCGAAGCCATGGCTATCGGCAAGGCTCGTGATGGAAGTGAGATCCTGCTGCTTGCCGCCGACAACAATTTTTCGGGCAAGCAGAAAACACAATTTTTGGCGTTCAAGATGGCTCGTCGTGGACCATGATGCAGAAGGCTCGCAGGTTTCAGCAAGGCTTGCCCTCTCGACTAGCGCCAGAGCCGAGAATCATCCATCCAATCGGCGCGCACATCGCTATGCGATCGGCGCAGGCATTCCACCTGCGCCACCGACAATCTCCGAAGGCTTTCGCGGCATTCTGATGAGCGGCCCCGCCAGCCATGGCAGGATGTTGCCGAAGACGCCGCGACATTCGTGAAGAGCGTATTTGGGACCGTCGCGGAACCATCGTGGAACAGGCGGCTGCACAAACCGGCGCTGAGTTCGAAGCATTCTCTTCTCCGTCCACCGCTTTGGCGAGAAGAGCAACCTGTCCGATATGTCAGCCTGACTAACGCCAAGATGACCGTCGTTGACGGCCATGAGGATCAGGTCGTGAATCTTGACTATATGGAAGAGGTGCCCTTCTCTCACCGTTGGAGGGAGACATGCTTCCGCCCTCCGCCTCCCGGATGGCGGCCATGCGCCCTTCCTACAGGTGGCGGTTGTCCCAAGAGACTGACCGCAAGGCGCTGAGTGCAGCGATCCTCTGTTTGGTGAGGAACGAGCGCGGCGCACACAGCGCTGGGCTGCAGTCGTGTAGCTCATTGGTGCGCGCATCTCACCGCTCGTGGGAAGCTCTCACCCCGTCTTGGCGCGAAAAGATTGCAATCCTGAGCAATCGGTTCCCGATTGTAGTTAGCTGTGCTGCGACCGTTAGCGCAGGCCGCGGCACCGGGTCGATATTTCAATCGCAATCGTTGCCTGCCGCGGCGTAATTGTCAGGAAATGCCTGCGGTGCATCCATCATAAAAATCACATGGGTGCGATAATGGTTCATGACGAAGACGAAGTTCCACGGAATATCCTGCAATCACTTGTTAGAGGACCGGAGGATGCCATCGTTATCTATCTTGCCGCGCACCGACAGTGGCAGTCCAGAAGGCGTCGTTGCGGCACGCCTGACGTCTTCGATCAAGCCAAGGCGACGACCAAGAAGGATGCGTTGCCGGTTGCTACACCTGCGCCCGGAATCTCGGCGCTCAAGGAGCCAAGTAGCTGGCTTGGAGGCGTGGTGGCGCTGCTCTCGTTTGCATTGATCCTGAAATTGTACTGGTCCCTCATAGGCATGATCAACACACACGTGAATATCCCGCTCTTTTCTCTCTAATTTCGCGCACGGGACGCCATTGCGGCATGATCGGTTCCACCTGCAAAAGCGCCGTCTTGGTCTACAATTTCAACAAATAAATTGATAGATATGAAATATGTGATATAAATGATCGCCTGTATCAGCAAGGTAGGTAAAATGCGTGTCGGAACGCGGCCGCATCTGGAATCGTATCGCAAGGGTTTTCTATGAAGGACAGCGATCAGATGTACATGCCGCGACGCGTGCGGCCGTCTATCGGACGCAACTCGGTCATCGTTGCCTTCGTTCTCGTCGCGCTTTGTGGTACGGTAGCTCTTCCGGGCGAGGACACATCGCAGAGTTATTCACCTCAGCCGAATGCCTTCTCTCCGCTTGCGCCCCTAGAGAGCCTGGATGCAGCAAAAGTCGCGTTGGGCGAACGTCTCTTCCATGATCCGATCCTGTCTGGTAGAGGCAAGCTATCGTGCAGCGGCTGTCACAACCTGAAGACTGGCGGAACGGTCAGGCTACCAAGGACCATCGGCTATGATGGCCGGGTCCATGCCTTCAATGCGCCCACCATATTCAATGTCGGGAATAATTATCGTCTGGGATGGCGGGGGAAGTTCACTTCGCTGGCGGTCCAAAACGAGGCTGTCCTGGCTGATCCCGGCCTTATGGCGGCGGATTGGCCGACCCTGCTCTCCCGGCTGACGCAGGATGTGATTTATCTTGCGGCATTCAGGCAGCACTATGGAAGCGCGCCAACCCGAGACAGTGTTCTGGATGCGCTCGTTCAATTCCAAAAGTCGCTTGCGACCCCCAATGCACCCTTCGATCGTTTTCTGATGGGCGACAAGGACGCACTGTCCCTCAGCGAAAAGCAGGGCCTCACCCTGTTTGCGGAGTACGGCTGCGTCTCCTGCCATCAGGGTGCAAACATCGGGGGCAACATGTTCCAGATCTTCGGCGTGTTCGGCCCTCCAGATACTGGCGCCATGCCAACGCCGTTGGACCGCGACAAGCGCCTGCCGGTGCCAGACGGGGAGGAGGACGTCTTCCGTGTCCCCAGCCTGCGCAACGTCGAAGTGACCGCCCCTTATTTTCACGACGGCAGCGCCCCCACTCTCCGCGAAGCGATCGCGGTCATGGGCAGAAGCCAGTTGGGCCGCGAGCTCACGGAAAGTGACATCGAAGCTCTTCATGCCTTCCTAAAAAGTTTGACCGGGGAATATAATGGCAAACGTCTTTCGACGGACATCATTGAAACGTCTCGGTGAAACCCTTCCAGTTTCGATCCTGATTGTCTCCGCGATCGTCGTCGCCTTGGTGGTCGCGGGCAAGGGCCCCGATCGCTCGGTCCGCGAGGCCGTCATGATGAATCTGAGGGCGGTCGACGTGAACCACGCCGCCTTGCAGCGGGATGTCCTCAGGGCGAGGGCCGGGCTGCTTGCATCCTACGATGGCCTGGTCATTTCCGTCGTAAATCTTAGAAACTCGGTCGATGACCTGCGGGTGCTATTCGGCGGCTCCGATTTCGCCGGAGAATCCCATCTGAACGCGCTTCTTTCCGATCTGACCAAGGGTATCGATGACGACGAGATGCTCGTGGAGGGCTTCAAAACGCGAAATGCTCTCCTGCAAAACTCCATCGGGGTCTTTGGGCAGACCCTGACATCGCTCACCGAAACCGAAGACAAGGGCGTCGCACAAGCCCTGGCACGCGCCGGCGACCTCAGCAATCTGATGTTGCGCTTCTCGACAAGTCACAGCGACGATCTCAAAAATCGGATCGACAGGAAGCTGGAGCAACTCGGGGGGTATGACACGCAGGCACCGAGGCTGGAAGATATCGGCACGGTGATCATGCATGCGAAGATGATACTCGCCGTACTGCCCCGTGTTGACCTGAAGATCTCCGCCATTCAGGCGTCCGCCACGCCCGTGCGGGCCGGCGAGTTGCAATCAGAATATCTCAGAATCGCCACAGATGCAGCCTCGCTTGCGCAGCTCAGCCGCATTGCACTCGGCGTCACCGCGGCGATGCTCTCGCTCTACATCTGCACCTTGATATACCGCCTGCGCGAGCAGACCCGACGGTTGAAGCGCCGGCTGCACTACGAGCAGATCGTTGCAGACATCAAGGCAGACCTGGTCGCCTGTGGCCCGGACAACTTTCCGACCTTCATGAACAAGGCGCTTAATACGGTTTCCGGCTTCTTCGGCGCTCGGTGCGGCAGCGTCGTCGTCTACAATGCGGATCGGCGCGAAATGAAGGATTCCTATCAATTCGAGGGTGAGGAACCGAGCGGCCAGCGCCTGATGGCGTTTCTGGAGGATCTCCATCGTGATCAGCAGATGTCGCAAATACACTTGCACAACAGGTCTCATCGCTGTCCAGCGATCCGGCTTTGCAGCCTGATGGATGCAGACCGTGACGATCCTTGTCTGCTGGTCGGCGCCAAGTTACCGGAGCAGGACGTCGCTTTGGTTTTCCTGTTTGAGAACCCGCAACCGAGGCTGACCACCGACGAGATCCAACTGCTTCAATCGACCTTCGAAACATTCATCGAATTCGTAGATGCGGATAAAAGCCGACAGGAAAGGCGCGGCCTTGAACATCGGCTCGAGCATGCACAACGCCTGGAGGCGATCGGAACACTGGCCGGTGGCATCGCGCACGAATTCAACAACGTCCTCGGCGCAATCCTCGGCTATGGAGAAATGGCGGTTCAGCTTCTTCGCAAGCCATCTCCGACGCGTCACTACGTGGACGAAATCCTCAAGAGCGGCGCGCGCGCCAAACATATCGTCGACCAAATTCTGACATTCAGCCGGAAGCGCGAGCGTATCGTCAAGCCGTTTGACGTCGCAGACGCCGTCGGCGATATTCTCCCGCTCCTGCAGGTGACACTCGGCAACCACGTCGTCATCGAATCCAAGCTCTGCAAAGGTCCGGCAGTTGTCGAGGGCAATCCGGTCGAGGTGCACCAACTGGTGATGAACCTGTGCAAGAATGCAAGCCAAGCTTCGGCGCGCGGGCAAACCGTTACCATTGATGTCCATACCGTTCCTGCTCAGCGCGGATTTATCCTGACGCATGGTGAAATTCCCGCTGGACACTACGTTCGCCTGTCGGTCACCGACGAGGGGGCCGGGATATCACCCCATATCCTGCCCCATATCTTCGAGCCGTTTTTCACGACAAATTCTAAAGCCGGCGGCTCGGGATTGGGCCTCTCCGCAGTCCATGGAATCGTCTCGTCGCTGAATGGCGGCATCAATGTCAGCAGCGTGGTCGGGGTGGGTACCACCTTCGAGCTCTTCCTCCCTGCGACCAACCTCGCGCCGCTGCCCATCGACAGTTTCTTCAATGAGCGGGCCGTGCCGACGGGGAACGGCGAATGCATCATGATTGTCGAGCATGACAAGACGCTGCTTGAGCTTTACGAGGAGAAAATCGCGGCTTTGGGTTACGAGCCTGTCGGCTGTGGGAGCATTGGATGTCTGCAGGAATTGCTTGGCTCCGGACTGGCCACAGACATGATCATCGTCAACCAGAAGTGCCTCATTTCGTTGGCGGATCTGGCTGTCGTTGAGGCCGTACTGGGTGCGGATAAGATACTGCTGCTCAGCGAACCGACGTCCGAGCTTAGTGCGACTTTTCAGCCGTTAGGCGCCCGCGTCCTGAGGACGCCGTTCAGTTCGGCCGCGCTGGCGAACGCCATCTTCGACAGCTTGGCGCGTCGCTCAAGGATCGGTCCGGATCGCGCCCTGCCCACTTCGGCTACTGCGTTGCAAGGCGACGATGGCCATGGGAGGCCGTGAGGCTCATCCGGGCGTCCGTTTACCGGTGACATGGGTTGTTTCGATGGCCGCCTGACACAGATCGATCACGCCAATGTTACATTTAAAAAATGATAAATTTGATAAAAACATTGAAAAGTGAAATTTAGAAGATTAGGTAAGATCACCCAAGCAACAATCAAAAAGGTGATCGTCATGCTGCCAACTCCACACGAGACAGAGACTTGCCAGGAAGAAATCATGCCGGATCATGGATCCGGGGATTTCGATTTCATCGTTTGCGGCACCGGCTCCAGCGGCTCCGTCGTCGCGGCCCGCCTTGCCGAGTGCGGCGGGGCAAGGATCCTTCTGCTGGAGGCCGGGGGTGATGATTCCGCGGACAGTGTCCGGGAGCCGGCACAGTGGCCGCTCAATCTCGGCTCGTCCCGCGACTGGGGATTTCTAGGCCAGCCTGCCCCTGGTCTCGAAGGGCGACAATTGCCCTTGAGCATGGGGAAGGGGCTCGGGGGCGGCTCGAGTATCAATGTCATGGTCTGGGCCAGAGGCCACAAGGAAGACTGGAACCACTTCGCAGCCGAATCTGGCGATGAAGCCTGGGGTTACGAATCCGTGCTTGGCTACTATCGCCGTATCGAAGATTGGCGCGGGTCGCCTGATCCTGTCCGTCGTGGCGCAGGAGGCCCGGTCTATGTCGCTCAACCTGAGGCTCCGCAGCCGATTGCGAATGCCTTGTTGAGGTCCGCCGAGGCGCTCGGAATTCCGGTATTCGACAGTTCGAATGGTGCGATGATGGAAGGCGCGGGTGGCGCGGCGATCGCGGATCTGCGGATCCGGGATGGAAAGCGGGAATCCGTTTTCCAGTCTTATGTCGCTCCGCTTGCAGCCAAACGGAACCTGACGATCATAACCGGGGCGTTGGTGACCCGGCTGCTCTTCGATGGCAAGAGAGTGATTGGCGTCGAGGTCCTGCTTGACGGAAAGCGCCGGCAATTCAAGGCTCATTTCGAGACGATCCTGTCGCTCGGCGCTGTCAATACTCCGAAGGTGCTGATGCAATCCGGCATCGGCCCGCAGGACGAGCTGTCAGCGCACGGCATTTCCGTGGTTCAGCATCTGCCGGGCGTAGGCCAAAATCATCAGGACCACCTCGCGTTCGGTTGCACATGGGCCTATCGAAAGCCCGAAGGTGTTGGTGGCGGCGGTTGTGAAGCCAAACTCTACTGGAAGAGCGATTCCCGTCTGCTGCAGCCCGACATCCTGCAATGCCAACTGGAATTTCCCGTACCGGCGCCCGCGGAAGCCGGTCTGGAAACCCCTGAACATGGCTGGACGATGTTTGCGGGCCTGGCGCAGCCGAAAAGCCGTGGTCGGCTGCGGCTTTCCGGAGCGGGCGTCAACGACCCTATCCTGATCGAACCCAATTCTCTCAGTGAGCCGGAGGACATGTCTGCCGCAATGGTGGCTGTCGAACTCTGCCGGGAGATTGGAAATGGTACCGCCTTTGCACCGCTCGTGAAGGCCGAGACAGCCCCCGGCGCTCGTGACCGAAAAGGTCTTGTCGACTTCATCCGGCGGTCCGCGGTCACCTATTGGCACCAGTCCTGTACGGCCAAAATGGGTCGCGACAGCATGTCGGTCGTCGACCATGAGTTGAAGGTCTACGGCATCAAGGGTCTGCGTATTGCGGATGCATCGATCATGCCGCGGATCCCGATCGGAAATATCATGGCGCCGTGCGTCGTCATCGGCGAAAGGGCGGCGGGTATGATCCGCGCCCAGCATCAACTCTGAGGCGGAGCACCGAAGCGTCGAACGACGCCTTGCCCTTCATACAACCGACAGTGCGCGGGAGGCTCATGCTTTCCGCGACTGACATGCGCGAGGTTTTCTCGGGGTCCGCAAACATGCCCCGTGTAGAGCCGCAGGGGCTTCAGCATTTCATGCTGATCGATCTGGCAATCTCAAAAGGAAGAATTGCATCATGTTGGACAATACCCGCACCGTGCCCGTCGTCGCATCGTCCGATCTGGAAGCGGACGTCCATGGGACGTTTGCCCGATATCGTTCGTCCTATCCCTTCATCGCGCTTGATACCGGCGGGTTCATTATCCTGCGGCATGACGATGTCAGCCGCCTCCTGAGTGACCCAAGACTGCAGGCAACAGAAACGGCAATGCCGGTTCAGGCCGGAATAACCGAAGGCGCGCTGTTCGATATCTTCGAGCATGGCATGCTGACGGCCAATGGAGACGTTCACACGCGTCGCAGGTCGGCGCTGTCGAGAACGCTCGCAAACCATGTGTTGGAGCAGTTTCGACAGCATTGTCGACGTTGGGCGGCTGCATTGATCGATGCGTGTTACGACAAAGGACGGCTGGACCTTGCATCCGGTTATGCTGCCAAGCTTCCAATTCTCGCCCTTGCGGGTCTGCTCGGCATCCCGGACCCAGACGCCCCGTCCTTCATGCAGGATGTTCATGCCATGAACGAGTTCTTTCGACCGAACCCGACGGCGGATGCGGTCGCGAACGCGGAAGTGGCAGCACTTCGGCTGAGGAACGCGCTCGATAACCTCCTGGCAAGGACTGAGGCGGATCAGCCGGAGAGTTTTCTGGCGCAGTATCTGAAACTGTCCGAGGAAGACGACCTTACGAGACTGGAAGTTCTCATGCAGGTCGTCCAGCTCATCATCGGTGGGACCGAGTCCGTGCGGACCGCACTGATCGCACAGACCGTGCACCTGCTATCGGAACCGGAGCAATGGAAAGCGGTGTGCGCCGACTTCACGCTGGTGCCGAACGCTGTAGCCGAAGGCCTGCGGTTCGATCCGGGTATAGCGGGTGTCGTGCGGGTTTCCGTTCAGGACATCGAGATCGATGGATGGATACTGCCGGCCGGGCAACTGGTCCTGCTCTCATCGATCTCTGCCCTGCGGGACGAGCGTGTATTCGATCGCCCTCACGCCTTCGACATCGCGCGGCCCAACTTGAAACTGGCACGGCTGGCCTTCGGTGGTGGCGCCCACAAATGCGTTGCCGACGTGCTTGGTCGGGCCGAGCTCGAAGAAGGGCTCTCCGTGCTGGTCGAGCGTCTTCCCGGTCTGGGGCTTGAAGGCTTGCCGGACTTTCATGGCCATGTCTTCGTGCGCAAGACGAGCGAGTGCTGGGTGAACTGGCAGCCATGAGAGGCACGGCTTCACCACACCAAACGGTGCACTGGCATGCCCGATTGCATCAGCACACGTCATCAATCCAACGGAGCATCGGTCGTCCAATGCGTATTCTGATCATAGGGGCCGGCATCGCAGGTCTGGCCATGCGGCGCGCCCTCGTCCGGCGCGGCTTCAGCGTGGACGTCGTCGAGCGAAACCGCTCCGCCGGAATGGGCGGTGCGGGCCTGTTTCTGCCGGGAAACGGTGTGCGGGCACTCGGTGAGCTCGGGCTTTACGACGATCTCATCCGGCTGTCCCATGCCGTCAACGCCCAGCGGTTTCATGACGAGCACGGGCGGCTTCTGACCGCGGTCGACACAAATCACTACTGGCGCGACGTTGCACCTTGCCGGGCGATAAAAAGGTCGGACCTCTGGGAACTCCTGAACGGTGGTGCGGAGCCGCACGATATCGCATTCCGACAGATTATCGACATCGAGAGCGACGAGCATGTTAGTCACGTCTCTTTCGAAGATGGAGGAAAGCAGAGCTATGATCTGGTGATCGGGGCGGATGGGGTCAACTCCACCGTTCGGCACCTTATCTTTCCGGAGGCACCGTCGCCAAACTATGTCGGAAATGTCTGTTGGCGCTTCATCGTTCCCAACACATGCAATGTCCGGGATTGGTCGGTGATGCTGGGGGCGGACCGCAGCCTGCTTGCCAAACCGATTTCCGCGACCGAACTCTATATCTACGCCGACATGTCCGTCGGCAGGGCTTTCACATCTGCCTACGCCTGCGAGACGCCGTTGCTGCCGCTTTTCGGGGGGATTGCCGGTCGTCTTAGACCCGCTCTCGAACTTTCTTCCTCGGCGACCGTCCATTTCGGAGAACTGGTCCGGCTACGGATGCCAGCCTGGTACAAGAACCGCGTTGCTCTCGTCGGCGATGCCGCCCATGCCTCCCCGCCGAGCATGGCACAGGGTGCCTGCCTCGCGATCGAGGATGCGCTCGTCCTTGCAGAGGAACTTGCGGCGAACCCCCTCGTGAGCACTGCCTTGAGCCGCTATCAGAACAGACAGAAGAAGCGGGCCGACTGGGTTCACCGCCAGTGCGCGGCACGCGACAAGATGCGGCGTCTGCCTCCATGGATGAGAAACGGGCTCCTGCGTCTGGCGGGCGGCGCGATCTATCGTCGATCCTACAGTGAGCTGAAAAAACCCTTGTGAGCAGCATGCAGTCTTACAGATGAAACCGGATTGTTCGAGACTGAAAAGATTGTGCATCGTGGATGATGGAGAACGGAGCCTCAACAGAAGAAGGCCTTCGTGATCATGCCGCTGCCAAACAGAAATACCGTCGCCCCGCCGCTCCTGAGCTTTGCCGACCTCAATGCGGCACCCCACAAGCTATACCGGGAACTGCGACATGAATTTCCGTTCGTGCAACGCGAAGACGGGGCCTTCCTCGTCCTGCGGGCGCATGACGTTCAGGCGCTGGTCAGCGACCCCCGGACACGGCAGATCGAAACCGAACTCGTCCGGGCCAGGGGCATCACGTCCGGTCCTGTGATCGAACTGGTGTCGAACAGCCTGCTTTTCTCGAACGGCGACACACATCGTCGCCGTCGGCAGCCCCTTTCGCGGAGCTTCGCGTTTCGCATGATGGAAGGGCTACGAGCCAAAGTCAGATTGCTGGCAGAAGAACTCCTAACGCTGAAGCTCGGCGATGGCGAAATGCGGCTGCGCGAAGAATACGCCGCAGCCATCCCCGCAATTGCCATTGCAGCGATCCTTGGCATTCCGCGTTGTGATGTCCCGGTGTTTACCGCCATGGCTTACAGGGTATCGAAGATCCTGACGACATCCTGGACGCAGGAAGACTTGCCCGATATCGAGGCGGCGATAAACGAGCTCTCCGCCTATGTGGCAACGCTCATCGACGATCGCCGCAAGCGACCGCAAGGTGACTTTCTGTCGGACTATGTCGCGAGCGTCGACCAAGCTGCGGAGATGTCTGCCGCCGAAGCCGTCATGCAGATCGTCTCCGTCGTGTTGGGCGGCACTGATACGACGCGTGCAGCGATCGTCATCATGGTCGGGCTGCTGCTGGAGCAGCGGGGTGGCCTCTGGCAGGCACTGCGCCATCGGCCGACGATGGTGGCTGCGGCCGTGGCGGAATCGCTCCGGATAGAACCGGCCGTGGCATCGATCCCGCGGCTCGCGTCTGAAGATATCAGCCTGGATGGACATGTGATCCCGACGGGCAGACCTGTCCTGCTTTCCACCATGTCCAGTCTCAGGGATCCCGACGTTTTCGCGGACCCTGATCACTTCAAATTCTCGCGCCCAATGGGCAAGTGGCACCCCGTGTTCGGTGGGGGAGAGCACAGGTGCCTTGGCGAAGCTCTGGCAAGGGTTGAGATGGAGGAGGCTCTTGCAGCTCTTCTCAATTTACCTCTCGACCCCGAGATCGGAGACCAGAGACTGAGGGTCCATGGGCATGCTGGCATACGTCAGGTCGATGAACTGATCGTCCAGTGGCGATAGGTCAGTTCTGGTCTGTTGCCTGATGCTGCTACGCGCCCTCGGGCCGTGGGTCCAGGCGGTAGAATTCGCCAGTCGGTCGCCGGTCCTAGTGACTTGTCATGATTAATATTTGGATGGGTGACTGCCAATATTGTATTTCGAGATCGTTTGATCTCTGTCGATTTCAGTATTAATTTATTGTGGAACGAAGATTTGCCCAATGTTTACTTTTGTATCGAGCGTCGTTCGCGCCCTTGTTATTCTGTTGAGCAGGCTCTGTAAATTCGATTACAGGAGGGTGTTTGCAGAATTCGTACAGGCGTTCGGATATGCTGCTGCGGCATCTATCTATTTTTCGCCAGACTATCCTTTGCCGCAGGATCTTTTTTTGATGGGGAAAGAGACACCGGATGCAGATCCGGGCGAAGGGGGTTCCAGCGAGCGAGGCCTCGGGCGCGATGATAAAATGATATAAATGATAAAAATGATGTTTGTGAAAAATTGATTTCGTTTTATATACAGCCTTCCTCGGACGAGAGAAGGAGTGTCGCAATGGGCGATGGACTCGAAAGCCTGACCTGCCGATGCTGCCATTCTCGAGCAGTACTGCGGCAGACCAGCGGTCGAACGGTCGATAGGCGCAATTTGGAAATTCACTCTTCAGTTCCCGGTCAGTACCCGATCACGGCAGACCACAGGCTCTTATTCGATCGCTACGCACTTAACGGAGCGAGATCATGAAGCATGTTCTGGTTATTGACGACGATCTCGCCATTCGAAGCTTGCTGACGGATTATCTCTCGCAGCACGCGCTTAGGGTCACGTGTCTCAGCGGCAGTCAGGAATTGCAGAGGGTACTGAGCACAGATGAGGTCGACCTGCTGATCGTGGACCTCAACCTCGGCCGAGAGGACGGTCTGGACATCGTTCGGAAGGTGTCCAGCACCTCGGACTGCCCGATCATCATCATCAGCGGTGATCGGCTGGAAGAGGCCGACAAGGTGGTCGGACTTGAGCTTGGCGCGGTCGATTACATCACCAAGCCCTTTGGAACGCGAGAGCTGCTGGCCCGCGTGCGATCATCGCTGCGCGAACGTCCTGTTGTCAGCACAAGAAAAGACAAGACCATCTATGGCTTTGACGACTGGGAGCTGAACGTCAAGCTCCGACGGCTCGCTCGCAATGGCGAAGAGGTGAAGTTGACCGCCGGCGAGTTCAATCTGCTTACAGCCTTCCTTCGTTCGCCACGACAGATCTTGTCAAGAGAACAGCTGCTCTCGGCAAGTCGTGTTCACAATGAGGAAGTCTTCGACCGCAGCATTGACGTGCTTATTCTTCGCTTGCGCAGGAAGCTCGAAACCGATCCTTCCAAGCCGTCTCTGATCAAGACGGAAAGAGGATCTGGCTACGTCTTCGAAGCAGACGTCAATGTGATCCATCGAACCAAGGGTTGATGAACGCGGCTGGCATAGGGCGTCCTGTTATCGTTTCAAACGCAACCGAAATCGCCTTCCTGAAATCCGGGCGAAAAATCAACTCCCCATAGATCCACCTCGGCACCCGTGCTGTCGTCATCATGGAGAAGCGCTTTGGCAAGACTCGTCGCGACCCTCGCATCCACTCATCATCCCTTCTATCTCAAGGCGACAATGGCTCCGCCCGGTGAACAGATGCCGCAGGCGACCGAATGGAAGCGAAAAGTCGAAGCCTATCGTGAGACGTTAACCGACGCGCAGCCGGATATTCTTGTGATGATCGGCTCGGATCATTTCCATCAGATCTTCCTGGACAACTATCCGCAGTTCCTGATCGGGAAGGCAGCGTCATACGACGCCACCTTCTATAACGAGGAGCGTGAGTTCGGCCTTCCGACCTACACGCTCACGGGCGACGAGGGCATGTCGCGCTTCTTGCATCAATCGCTTCTCGCGCAGGACTTCGACCTTGCCTTCTCGAACGAGTTGAAGGTCGATCACTCGATCGTCTGCCCGATCATCACCCTGCGGCCGCAAAACGATCTGCCGATCGTACCGATCTACACCAATATCTTTGCCCCGCCGCTGTCATCTCCCAGGCGTTTTTTTGAGTTGGGGCGGGCGATCCGCAAGGCGATCGGGGACTATCCGTCCGACAAGAGGATTGCAGCCATCGGGACCGGCCATCTATCGCTCGAACTCGGCGGTCCACGACAATTCATGGAAACGGGACCGGATCCCGAATTCGATCGAAAGGCCATTGATTGGCTGCGTGCCGGAGACATCGAGGCCATCCTCGCGTCCGTGACACACGAAAGCATGGAGGCCAGTGGTAACGCCACGCATGGCTTCCTGAATTTCATCCTCATGCTTGGCGTGGCCGGATCGACCGAGGCTGACTACATCGACAATCTCGATCTTTTTCACACGATGGAAGCGTATTTCACCTGGTTCCCGAAGGAGATCGGGTGATGAGCAAGTACTACGTCAACAAGTTTCTCTTCACCGTGGATCGCGATCCCCGCCTGCTTTCGCGTTACACCGAAGAGCCTCGCAGCTTCGTCTCTGTCTGGGAGCAGTCGATCGGATCCAGGCTGATCGGAAATGAAGCCGAAGCGTCGACGGCGCACGCCTTCACGGAAGAAGAACGCAGGGCGCTGATCGAACATGACTTCGTTACCCTGTTCGAGATGGGGGCACACTTCTTTCTCAACCTCACCCTCTTCATCGGTATCTATGACGAACCCTATCGGGAAAAACTCGGCCCCTTGGCCTTTCAGAGAGCGTTCGCCAGCAAACTGGGGCACTGGCGAGGCAAGGCTTACCCTTCGATTATGACCTAGCTGCCAATGGGCGGATCATCGACGGCAATAATCATCACGCGTCGTCAATCAAAACAACGAACAGACAGGACTTCTCATGACGATCAGATGGATCGCTCTGATGGCGCTGGCTTTATCCGTTGGTTCCGGATGTACGTCGCCGAGTGCCACGAGCACCGACGGAGTGCGAGACCACATGTTTAAAACCAGTGTGGGGTGTGTGCGCAAGGAAAGGACCAGTCAATTCGATTCCCGCTGCGACATGCCACTGCTGGGTTATGGTGGCTTTAACGCTCCCTGATCGGCCGCACACCGCGCTCGTTTTTTAGCTTCAATGTAGCACACGCCGGTAGCGTCGCCTTAACTGATTGGTGCTGATCGAAGTTGTATGCGTGTTACATGACAAAGCTTGCGACCGACCTCACTGAACACCGCTACAAGCGCCACCGCTTTCCTGCCGAGATCATCGCGCACGCCGTATGGCTCTATTACCGCTTCCCGCTGAGCCTGCGCGACGTCGAGGACCTACTTGCCGAGCGCGGGATCGATGTCTCATTTCAAACGGTGTCAGAATGGGCCGTGAAGTTTGGGCGTAAATTTGCCGACCATCTTCGCCGACGGTCACGAGGCAAATTTGCCGACAAATGGCATCTTGACGAGATGGTCGTTTCCATCAAAGGACAGAAATACTGGCTGTGGCGCGCGATTGATGCCAACGGCTATGTTCTCGACGCTCTCCTGCAAAGCCGTCGAAACAAGAAAGCCGCTGTCAGACTGATGCGAAAACTACTGAAAAGCCAAGGTCTCACACCGCGTGTGATGGTGACCGACAAGCTGAGGTCATACTCCGCCGCAAAGGCCGAGTTGATACCCGGCATTGAACACCGTTTAAATAAGGGCCTCAACAATCGAGCGGAGAATTCCCATCTGGCTGTGCGCCGACGAGAGCGACGCATGATGCGGTTCAAATCGGCTCGACAATGCCAGTCTTTCGTTTCAGCTCACGGCTAGATTGCCAACCTCTTCCTTCTCCATCGAAAGCATCTGACTGCCGCCGATCACCGCGAACTTCGTGGCGATGCCTACACGGCATAGCGCCAAGTCTCCCTGTTGATCAATGCGTGAAAGCCTAACCGAGACCTCTCTTCAAACCGCGTTCAGTTAAGGCGACGCCACCGGCGCCGTGCATCTGGTCGCGCAACGGATGTTCGATCTGACCAGCGAGCTCGCGAGCCTGGGCGAGCGGGACACATTCCGGGTGCCGACAGGCCGTGGCGACGAGTTTGCCCATAGTTCACCGGGCAGCCCGGACAGTCGTGAGCGGCCGCCAGTGGGTGTGAAACCACGCGACATTTTCGTACCTGACCTCCATATCGATACCTTGAAGGTCAAGGCCAGAAACTTCCAGTGACGGTTATGCTTGGCTGTCGCATGGTCGCCACCTATCGTGCGGCATGAACGATCCTGCACACGATGCTTTCGAGCGCGCACTGGAACAATTTGCCGATGGCTACACGCAAGGCCTCTTCGAGGGCCGGAAATGGGGCGTGGCCGTCAAACGCTCCGCGGATCGCAAACGCATCTGGCTCTATGCAGAAGACTTGACCGGCTCCGACATCGTCAGCTTCAATCTTTATCAGCTGGAAGGCGCAGGCCTGAGGCTAAAGCCGTGCGAGATGTCGTCTGAGAAGGTTGCAGCCTTCGTCCTCGGCTTCGACAGCGGGTCGTCACCAGCCGCCACCTTCGTGTCTGCATGAAATGCGCGCCAAGTTGTTGGTGCGGTGTTCCGCGACAAGACTATCATGAGACCGGTAATTTCACTGGGGTCAGGCGGCACGCAGGAGGGGCGGTTTTGGTTTGAATAGCGGTGGCGAGTTCGCTTCAGGCTGTCGGAAACGTGCCCGCAATCGATCACGAAGTTCACCATTTGCCTCCGCAGTGCGAACCTGCATGAGCATATTCGCGCCGTGGAGCGACCACCGCATCTGCTGCTTTTTCACCGTCCGCTTGCCGATGAGGGAATTCACTGCCGACTCGGCGAGGGTCGTGGCAACACGGAGCCCGGCTCGGTGGCGCTTTCCATAGTCGACAATCGCACCACGGTTCGAGCGGATATAAGTCAGGAGTTACACGCCGAGGCTGTGTAGCCGTACGATCGAGACCTCACTTACCTGCGGTGATCCCTGCAGCTTCGCCAGGAGCCGCTCAAGGTCCCGGATCGCGCGATCCGCGCGGCCGTGCCATAAACGCCATTTTACGGCTCTGATATCTCTGTCTATGGTAAAGAGCGCTTCAATGGGGCTGGGCTGCGATCGCGCGATGCGATCGGCAATCTGCTGCATGGGCTGGATCTTCATGGCGATGTGGAACCAGTCGATGATGTGGGTTGTCGGCTTCGGCATGGCGCGGGGCACCCGCTTGAGAACTTCTGCGCCGTCCGAAATCACCGTCACATCGCCAAAGCCGCGATATCCGACTCCTTCAAGCGCGTGGAGGGCGCGATCGCGAATTGCTTGCTGGGCGGTGCTACCGCTGACGAAATAGCGGCCACCTGGTTCGCCTCGTCCTCCGCGGCCGCATCGGGCAACGACGAGCTCGAAGTTTCGAGCTGCGTTGGGCTCGGCGCTGCGAACATGAGCGGTATCGATGCTGATAACGAATTCCTTGCGGCGATCGCCTGGAAGCTGCATCTCAAGCTGGCGACGGTCATCCGTCTGAGCTCTCGCCTTCCATGTTTCCCGCATAATCTGGTCGTCGAGCCGTTCGCCGATCCCAATGGTCCGCTTGCGCACGGTAGCGTACGTCTCGGTGGGTTCAATCGGCAGGAACTCGGCCAGCACCTTGGCCGCCTGCCGGTAGGGCATCATGCTTCCCAAACGGGCGGTCAGCTCCATCAGTTCGGGCGTCGCTCGATCGGGGCAGATTTCCTTCAGCGGCGCGAAGGCGCCGAGCATGGCCGGATGGCAATCATGGCACAGCATCCAGCGAGGATTACGGACCTCCACCGTACCGAAGACGGTTCGGATCCGGCGTGATGTGTAGTCCTTGACCGGCCGGAACTTGTGGCAGTCCGGGCAGACCCGACGGAAGAGGGAGTAGGTCTCCGCCTCATGGGCTACGACTGCGCTTTGCAGCGCCGTCACAATCGTCTTACCGTCCTCAATCGACAGGCCAATGTCGCCGTCAAACAGACGTTCCCAACTCTTGTCGATACGAACCGCCTTCCGGCAAACCTCGCCGAACTCGTTCTTCCCCTCGATCGTGATCGTCCATTCCACCGCCATCGCTGCTTCTCCGAACAAAGCGATGCTGATGGACTGGGCTGACATAACAACCGGTGTCCGACCCCAGAGAAATTACCGGTCTCTCCCTGATAGCCTATGACAGCCAGGGCAATACCCGGATTCTGGATTTCAACTATGAAAAGACAGCGGCGAATGCCTGGTCGGTTGAGATTGTGGACCGGGATACAGCAACCACCCTTGGGACAATCGCGCTTGCTTTTGACGCATCGGGCGTCCTGACAACGTCTCCCGCCACTATCACCACCACAACAATGACCAATCTCGCAGGTACCGGTGCTACCCTGAATGCAATCACGTTCGATGTCGCAAACACCACTCAGCTCGGTTACAAGTTCAATCCCGATGGCGGCGGTATCGACGGCAATGCGCCGAGCAAGGTTGCAGGCTTCCAGATCGACGATGACGGTGTTGTCTACGTCAAATATGAAAACAACAAGCTAGACCCGCGCTATCGCATCGCGCTTGCCAATGTTCAAAGCCCGGACAACCTTATTCCGCAGTCGGGAAATGTATATTCTCAGGGCACCGATTCCGGCGTTATCGTCACAGGGTTTGCAGGTTCCGGCGATTTCGGCACTATCATCTCAGGAGCGCTTGAGAATTCCAATGTGGACATTGCCGAAGAACTTACAGCGATGATTGAGTCTCAGCGCAGTTACACCGCAAACTCGAAGGTTTTCCAGACGGGTGCCGACCTCCTTGACGTTCTCGTCAACCTCAAGCGCTAATCGATAAGCAGAAATTTGACCGGAATCAAATTCTGATGCAAGCTTTGAACAAGCTTGCCGTTGCAAAATCTGCGTTGGGGCGACGTTTGCTTTGCGCCGAAAAAAGATCATGAGGATCGCTATGCCACCCGAGATCGACACTGTGCTGGAATGGCAATTTCGTGGAATGAATGCGCGGAAGGTTGGTATCCCAAAAGGGGCAAATCCATTGCTGCTTAGTAAGCCGGAAACTGGTGGGTTGTCTTTCGATATGTGGCTAGTCAAGTTCGAAGCATGGTGCTTTGGATGGGCGATAGAAGACTGCTTTGTGACGGCTTGAACCAGGCTGGTCTTGCCGGGGGCCATTCGTTTAAGTTATGTGGCCATAGCTGATATCGGGTATCGTGGAAGCGAAACCGCAGCGATGAATTCGCTCGTCATTGCGCGAAATCATAGAAGACGACGGTGCATAATTGCTGTCTATAAATCAAGCTGAAGATGGCGTTGGCCTGAAATACTGATGTACGGTTGTGACGGGTTTCCACGACAACGCGCAGCGTATCCTTAGCGGCGCATTCATCCTTGTAAACGAGTGAGCCGTCAAGGCCCATACGGATATCGTACGCAGCGGGCGCAGCTGGCCCACTCCGGTAGAATTCGAGTAACATCATGTTCCCCAGTTCCATCGTGAGGTAGTAGGGTAACAGGCCCCCTGAGCCCTGTGAATCGGCCAGGGGTTGAAAAAAATAACGCTGCTGAATCAGGGATGGAAAATGACCGTCAAGCGAAACTGCGGGGGGCCAACTTTCCGTTAATAGTGGCGAGATGAATCGAATGTCGATGCTGACGGATGTCAACCGGCTGGGTAAAGGAGGCATTCATGACTATCTCTCGCAACCAAAGGCGCGAACGCCGTAAAAAGCTTGCAACGTACCCTGTGAATGAATTCGGATGTTCCGATAACCATGGTCTTTCATGACAGAATTGCCCGCTGTCGGGGGTAACGAGAAACTCCCGATCGAAGACTTTGAACAACGGTTCGTTGAGCATATAGTCAAATCCACCAGCCGCCAGATCGTGTACGGGGTGCCTCTTCTCATGTATGCCGAACGGGCCGCTCAAGTCTATTGGGAGGCCGCTGAACAAGGCCGCTCGCCAGAGGATTATGCACAAGACGACATGGAGTTCTGGCCGACCGACCACACCTCATAATGTGGAAGGGGTGCTTTCGGGCACAAATGCGGGCGCCCATCCGAGCGTGCCTATTATCTGGCGGGCAAACACCTACCGCACTCTCTCAGCCCGTCCTTTTGTATATATTTGTACCGATGGGTTGTCGTTGTGCGCTTCTAGTACACCTTATACGCGTCCTCATTGATCAGAACCCATTGGTCCATTCCCTGCGTCCGATAGACGTGATGCGCCAGGGCTGGCTTTCGAGTTTGCGCCAGGTGTCGCAGCAATGGGTTGAAAAGCGCGTTTCTAGCTGGCCGGCGTTGGCTAGAGGCGTCCAGAGCCCGTCAGCCGTTATCGTCTTCATCTCGATGGCCGGACCAACGGTGCGGGTAATGAGATCATGCATTCCGGCCATCAGGCGATTGACTTCCACTGCCTGCGGATCGATTGCGCGCCGACTCGAAAACGCCAGACGGCGCTGCCATATACTTTATGCAAAATCTCCTGGGGCGGCCACGGTCGTTAGGCAATCCCGCGCTCTGCATTTGCCGTCCAAACGGTCCGCTCATGTTTCTCTGGGTTATTGTGCAGTCTCATCTGCGATTTTTTAGTGCGATTGCAATAATGATGATTATGAACGCGGCAAGCCGCAGCAAATACATCCCACTTTTTTCCTCGACGGGCAGATTCGAAAAAGCGAGAAGCGCCTGATTTAAGGCTAGCAGCCAGAAGGCAGCTGCAAATGCGGCAAACAGCTGGTCGCGAGTGCGGACCCAAAACCGGATAAAGAACAATCCGGAAACAAGAAATCCCATTGTGATGAGGCCGGAAACGAACGCGAACATGAGCTTACTCGGACTCCCAGACTAGGCCAATCAGCAAAACGCCAACGGCCATTAGAGAAGCTGTATGTCGCCACACCTGAAGATCTACTTCCGGAAAAATCAGAATGTCAAACAAGACTGCAAGACTGTTGAGGCAAAGAAACCCGAAGCAAAGGCCAGCCCATACCAGTAAACGGGTCCCGCTTCGCCTATATCCTCTCAATAGCAGCCAACAACATGCAAAACTTGCTAAAAGGCACATAACATAAATGGCTACCTGGATTGTCTGGTTCACTGCGGGCTCTTCCTCAGGTTGAACGCGTTGGAGAACGAGGTGAGCTTGGCATTAGGCCGCCCCACAATCAGGCGCCTGATCTTATTAGGTCGGGTGCGGTATTCATGACCCAGCTTGGTGACAAAGAATTCCAGGTCAGCTGATACAGTAGAGTAACGTACGATACCTTCCGACTCTTCAATCAATAATCCTGCGCTGAGTAGGCTGCGCACTGACTGAGTTATCACGAGCTCACTGCTCCGCAACTCGGCGACCATTTCTGGCGTGGTCCATCGACGATCGGGCTGGGCATGCAGTAGCAAAAGCAGTTCGAGCGACCACACAGAGTCGAAGCAGCTTTCGACCCTCTCCACAAAGTCCGCTTCTGGTGGCACATCTCGTGTCATTGGATCGGTGTAAATTCTCGTAAAGGTGAGATCAACCCTTATGATTATTTTTTATAGCGAAGCAAACAAACCGATGCCATGAGGTTTGGGTTGCGCTAAAAACACCGTGCTCTGCGGGATGAGGCAGAGTGAAAAGCCCTGAGGAGACTGCATCTTGACGACCTCTGCTTCCAACCAACAGCTCGATCGCCGCCATATCCTCAATGCCTTGCGCGCTTTTCGCCGCGGCGATTTCTCTGTGCGGCTCGATGGAGATTTCGATGGGCTCGATTTTGAGATTGCTCAGAGTTTCAACGAGATCGTAGAGCTCAACGAAGCACTGACTGACGAGTTCGCTCGGCTTGGCCGCGTGGTAGGCAAAGATGGACGCATCGGAGAGCGGGGCCATGTTCGTAACGCAACAGGGAGCTGGGACGCCAGCGTGCGCTCTGTGAACGAACTGATCGAGGACATGGTGCAACCGACGGCTGAAGTCGCCCGTGTGATCGGCGCCGTGGCGAAAGGCGACCTCAGTCAATCCATGATGGAAGAGATTGACGGTCGGCCGTTGCGCGGCGAGTTCCTACGCATAGGCAAAGTCGTTAACACGATGGTGGACCAGCTTAACTCCTTTGCTTCAGAAGTGACGCGCGTGGCACGCGAAGTGGGCACTGAGGGGAAGCTAGGAGGGCAGGCGCAAGTCAAGGGCGTGGCCGGTACTTGGAAAGACCTTACCGATAACGTCAACTCCATGGCGCAGAACCTAACAAGCCAAGTGCGTAACATTGCCGAGGTGACAACTGCGGTGGCCAACGGCGACCTCAGCCGCAAGATTACCGTGGAAGTGAAGGGCGAGGTACTCGAGCTCAAGAACACTATCAACACCATGGTGGACCAGCTCAACGCGTTTGCTTCGGAAGTGACGCGTGTGGCGCGCGAAGTGGGAACCGAGGGGAAACTGGGTGGCCAAGCACGCGTGGAAGGCGTCGGCGGGACTTGGAAAGACCTGACCGACAACGTCAACCTCATGGCCGAAAATCTGACCGGCCAAGTGCGCAACATTGCAGAAGTTACGACTGCCGTGGCCTCAGGTGACCTCAGCAAGAAGATCACCGTAGACGTAAAAGGCGAAATCCTCGAGCTCAAAAACACCATTAATACCATGGTCGACCAGCTCAACTCATTTGCCTCGGAGGTGACCCGCGTGGCCCGCGAGGTAGGGACCGAAGGCAAGCTCGGCGGTCAGGCGCAGGTACGGGGCGTTGGCGGCACCTGGAAGGACCTCACCGACAACGTGAACCTCATGGCGGCTAACCTGACGGGCCAGGTGCGCAACATTGCTGAGGTGACCACCGCTGTCGCCTCGGGTGATCTAAGCAAAAAGATTACAGTTGACGTCAAGGGCGAGATTCTCGAACTAAAATCTACAATCAACACGATGGTTGACCAGCTCAACTCCTTTGCAGGCGAAGTGACCCGCGTGGCTCGTGAAGTTGGCACAGAAGGCAAACTGGGTGGTCAGGCTGACGTGAAGGGTGTTGGCGGCACCTGGAAGGATTTGACCGATAACGTAAACCTTATGGCTGCGAATCTCACCGGTCAGGTTCGCAACATCGCGGAGGTTACCACCGCGGTGGCTCGAGGTGATCTAAGCAAAAAGATCACCGTAGATGTGAAGGGTGAAATCCTTGAGCTCAAGGACACCATCAACACCATGGTGGATCAGTTGAATTCCTTCGCTTCCGAAGTGACGCGCGTGGCCCGCGAAGTCGGTACGGAGGGCAAGCTGGGCGGGCAGGCCCATGTGGAGGGCGTGGCCGGCACTTGGAAAGATCTCACCGATAACGTTAATTCGATGGCACAAAACCTGACCGGCCAAGTGAGAAACATTGCTGAGGTGACCACAGCCGTAGCGTCGGGCGACTTGAGCAAAAAGATCACCGTGGACGTTAAGGGCGAAATTCTCGAGCTGAAAAACACTATCAATACGATGGTGGACCAGCTCAACTCTTTCGCATCGGAAGTGACCCGCGTGGCTCGTGAAGTTGGCACCGACGGCAAGCTCGGCGGCCAGGCGCAGGTGCGCGGCGTGGCCGGCACCTGGAAGGACCTAACTGATAATGTGAACGCTATGGCGGCGAACTTGACAGGCCAAGTGCGCAACATCGCCGAAGTGACCACTGCAGTCGCCTCGGGCGACTTGTCCAAAAAAATTACGGTGGCAGTGCGCGGCGAAATCCTTGAACTCAAGGACACCATCAACACAATGGTCGATCAGCTCAACTCATTTGCTTCGGAAGTAACGCGCGTTGCCCGCGAAGTGGGGACAGAAGGCAAGTTGGGTGGGCAGGCCCAAGTTAAGGGCGTTGGCGGCACATGGAAGGATCTGACAGATAACGTGAACTCGATGGCGCAAAATCTGACAGGGCAGGTTCGAAACATCGCCGAAGTGACGACTGCCGTGGCTTCGGGCGACTTGTCGAAAAAGATTACCGTGGACGTGAAGGGGGAGATCCTGGAGCTCAAATCCACGATCAATACCATGGTGGATCAGCTAAACTCCTTTGCCGGCGAGGTGACTCGCGTGGCGCGCGAAGTGGGTACAGAAGGCAAACTCGGTGGTCAGGCGCGTGTCGAAGGTGTTGCAGGGACCTGGAAGGATCTCACCGACAACGTGAACCTTATGGCGACCAACCTGACGAACCAGGTTCGTGGCATAGCTGAGGTAGTAACTGCGGTAGCGCAGGGCAACCTGAAGCGCAAGCTGGCAGTGGATGCGAAAGGCGAGATCGCAGCACTCGCTGAAACCATCAACGGCATGATTGAGACCCTAGCGACGTTCGCGGATCAGGTGACCAACGTGGCCCGCGAGGTTGGCATTGAAGGCAAATTGGGTGGTCAGGCCCGCGTGCCAGGCGCCGCCGGCCTATGGCGTGACCTGACCGACAACGTGAATCAGCTAGCGGCAAATCTCACGACTCAAGTGCGTGCCATTGCGGAAGTGTCCACCGCCGTGACCAAGGGGGACCTCACGCGCTCAATCTCGGTTGAAGCCTCCGGCGAGGTGGCTGCGCTCAAAGACAACATCAACGAGATGATCCGTAATCTCAAAGATCAGACGCTTAAGAACGCGGAGCAGGATTGGCTAAAGACTAATTTGGCGCGCTTCTCGCGCATGCTGCAGGGTGAACGCGACTTGTCCACGGTGTCCCGCCTTATCATGAGCGAACTCGCTCCGCTGGTGAACGCTCAGTACGGCGTATTTTATGTAACCAACCGCGATGATACCGAGATGCGGCTGGAGCTGGCCGCAAGCTACGGTGCAGAGAGTACGACCCAAATCAAGGGCCAGGTGCAGCTTCGAGAAGGGCTGATCGGCCAAAGCGCCGCTGACAAGCGGGTCATCATGCTGAACGAAGTGCCCGCCGACTTCCTCAAAATCACCTCCGGTTTGGGCGCCGCCGATCCGGCCAATGTGATCATCCTCCCAGCGCTGTTTGAAGAAGAAGTGAAGGCAGTCATTGAGCTCGCTTCGTTCGGCGAGTTCAATGATACCCACCAATCCTTCCTCAACCAGCTAATGGAGTCGGTGGGGATAGTGCTGAACACAATCGCTGCCACAATGCGCACTGAAGGACTGCTTAAGCAATCTCAGCTGCTAACGGCTGAACTTCAGGCCCGTCAATCTGAGTTGACCAAGAAACAGGAAGAACTGCACACCACGAACGAAGAGCTTCAGGAAAAAGCACAGCTGCTTGAAAATGAGAAAAAGCAGGTCGAAAACAAGAATCTCGAGATTGAAATGGCCCGTAGGGCACTGGAGGAAAAGGCCGAGCAGCTGGCACTTACCTCCAAGTATAAATCCGAATTCCTTGCGAATATGTCTCACGAACTTCGGACCCCTCTGAACTCGCTGCTAATCCTCTCTAAGCTTTTGGCCTCAAACCAGCAGGGCAATCTCGACGATAAGCAAGTAGATTTTGCCCGAACGATTAACGCCGCGGGCACCGACCTGCTTAACCTTATCAACGATATCCTCGACCTCTCAAAAGTGGAGTCCGGTACTGTTTCGATCGACTTAGGCGACGTAAAGTTGCCGCAGCTTCGTCAACATATTGAGCGCACCTTCCGTCAACTCGCGAGCGATAAAGGACTGGCCTTTACTATAGAGATCGATCCAGACTTGCCGGAAACGATGCGTACCGATGAAAAGCGTCTTCAGCAGGTGGTACTTAACTTGCTTTCCAACGCATTCAAATTCACCGCAAAGGGTGAGGTGAAGCTGCGCTTTGGCTTTAATGACACTGTCGCTGGCCCTCGCGGTCACTCCGCACCGCGCATGCTGTCGGTAGCGGTGACAGACACCGGCATTGGCATTCCGGAAGACAAACAGAAACTGATCTTCGAAGCCTTTCAGCAGGCCGACGGGACGACGAGCCGCAAATACGGGGGTACCGGGCTTGGGCTATCGATTAGCCGAGAAATCGCCAATCTTCTCGGAGGCGAGCTACGAGTTCAGAGTACGCCCGGCAAGGGCTCTACGTTCACGTTAATCGTGCCGCTTGACGGACCTCGGATGCTCAGCTTGAGGCATAAGGACGCCGCATCAGATGACCTGAGCCTCCTGGCCACCGATGCTGCAAACGAAGTTTCAGAGTTGGATGACCGCAATACTCTGCAACCCGGCGATAAGGTCGTCCTGATCGTTGAGGACGATCCTACCTTCGGCCGTATACTGGTCGACGTCGCCCGCTCGGTAGGTCTCAAAGCTGTTCTATCAACCGCCGGATCGGGCACATTAGCTCTCACCCTACAGTTCATGCCGGATGCCATTACGCTTGATCTAGGACTTGCGGATATCGACGGCTGGGTTCTGTTTGATTTGCTCCGCCACGACGCGAAAACCGCATCAATCCCAATCCATGTGATATCGGGAGCTGAGAGCGCCTCCGGATTGTCTGAAAAGGGCGCGGCATCGGTAATGCTAAAGCCGGTGGGACAGGAGGAGCTGTCTCATGTCTTTGCGACGATAAAAGAACAACCACACCGCAATCATTGCAACGTCCTTCTGGTCGACGCTGACAAGAAGCGGCGGCTTACCATCGCGGAGGCAATTCGTAACGGTCTGACCTCGGTCACCGTTTTGGACTCTTTCCCCGTCGATACCGACGAAATGGCAATGAAACAATTCAGCCACATCGTCTTCTCTATTGGCATGTCTACTGCCGACGACAACGCAGCACTAGCTGCGCTGGCAAACCAGTCACGTAGGGTGCGTGATACAACCGTAATCTTCGCGGCCGGCGCGGAGATCCCCACCCTCGACGGCAATCTGTCAGTCCTTGAAGACTTGAACCGGGCGACGAACGTATCGCAGTTGGCTCAATTCCTAAAACTGCCTTCGACAGCAGGTGTCGCTGAACAGGAGCAGACACCGGCGCAGGACCTTGCAGGCACAAAGGTCCTGATCGTGGATGACGATATCCGCAACATATACTCGCTTACCAGCCTGCTCGAGACTTGCGGTATCGAGGTCCTCCATGCGGAGGGCGGCCGTGAAGGTATAGAAATTCTTGAGCGCAATACGGACGTTCACGTTGCGCTTGTTGACATCATGATGCCTGAAATGGACGGCTACGAGACCATTGGTGAGATACGTAACCGTGCGCCCCTTGCCCACATTCCGTTGATTGCAGTCACAGCCAAGGCTATGAAAGGCGATCGGCAGAAGTGCCTTGATGCGGGTGCCTCGGACTATATCGCAAAACCAGTCGACCTCGACCTCCTATTGGCGCTGCTGCGGGTTTGGACCGGGCGGTCTCGCACCGGAACAGCCGCCATTACATCAGGGAGCGATGCATGAACCCTCCTTCAGAAGTTGACTTGGCCTCCAAAGCCCTCGAACTAGTCACTGGCACCGAGGAATCGCAGTCAACCACTCGTCCACGCGTGCTTCTGGTAGACGACGATCACCGTAACCTCCTCGCCTTAAGCGAGGTGCTGAAGGACGTGGCTGAGATCGTTACGGCGGATTCGGGTGCGGGAGCACTGCGCCATCTGTTGAAAGGTCAGTTTGCAGTCATTCTGCTTGATGTCCTGATGCCGGGGCTTGATGGATATGAAACCGCCAGTCTGGTGCGGATGCGTGAACAATCGCGCGATACACCAATTATATTTCTAACAGCCATCAACAAAGAAGATGTCCATCTGATCCGCGGGTATCATAGTGGCGCCGTTGATTTCGTCTTCAAGCCCGTCGATCCGGTCATCCTGCGATCAAAGGTCGGGGTCTTTGTCAGCCTTTACGAGAAGACTCGCGAAATCGAGCGGAACGCCAAGCGCGAACAGGTCTTGTTGCAAGAAACGCTTAATGCACAGTCAGAAAGGTTCAAGGTCGACCAGGCTCTGCGCGAAGCAGAGGAGCGCCAGAACCTATTGCTCCGGTCCCTCCCTCTGGCAGTGTTCCAAATTCAAGGCAGCAACGAGAGCCCGACTTTTATCGCCGGCGACGTGGAAAGTCTCACGGGGTTTTCCTCCGAAGCATTCGAAGCAAGCGAAGACATATGGCCAGCGCGCATCCATCCCGACGATCGCCCCGCCTGGTCTGCGTCGACGAACGCCGCCGGACCGGTCGAGTATCGTTGGCAACACCGCGATGGCGCATATCGGGTTTTCGTTGATCAAAGGGTACCCGTGTCAGGACGCACAGGCACCTGGGTCGGCACTTTACGTGACGTTACCGAACAAAGGGGCCTACAGGACCAACTTCTGCAAGCACAAAAACTTGACGCCATTGGTAAACTGACCGGTGGTATTGCTCACGACTTCAATAATCTACTTGCGTCCGTATTGAGTGGCATAGGGCTGCTTGAGCGGCGTAACGACATTGACGAGCGAGGGCAAAAAATCTTGGGGATGATGCGCCACGCAGCGCAGCAGGGTAGTCATCTGGTCAACCGGATGCTTACGTTTTCACGGCGTCAGCACCTGCAGCCCAAAATGGTCCGACTGACGCAGTTTGCTGGGGAGTTAGACGGCATGCTTGGCCCAGTGCTCGGTGGGCTCGTCATTCTGGAGTGGAAGCTTGATGAGGGGCTCTGGCCCGCCTTTGTGGATAGCGGCGAGCTGGAATTGGCTTTGATGAACCTCGTGATCAATGCACGTGACGCGATGCCCAGCGGCGGCACGATTACGGTGGCTGGCGCGAACCGCCACATAGCCGACAATCAGGGTGATTTGCAAAAAGGTGACTATGTGCTGATCTCTGTGAGCGACACAGGCGCCGGCATTCCGCCGGAGTTGATTCAGCGCGTGCTAGAACCGTTCTTCACCACCAAGGATCCGGGTAAGGGCACCGGTCTGGGATTAAGTTCGGTGCTTGGCTTTGCCCAACAATCTGGTGGGAGCTTACGTGTCTATAGCGAGCCAGGGACGGGAACCGTAGTAGAGGTATGGTTGCCTCGCGGAGTTAGCGACACTCTGGTTGAAGCCTCCGCATCAAGTGAAGAGATTGAAACCATTTCAGGCTTTGGGCACACCGTGTTGCTGATTGATGACGCCGTGGGTCTCCGAGATCTTACACGCATGCACCTGGTAGATGCCGGCTACGAGGTCACTTGTGCGGCGAGTGGTATCGAAGCGCTGGAGATAATCCAAAACAAGGGAACGGCCTTTGATGCTATCGTCACAGACTACGCGATGCCAGGCATGTCTGGGCTTGAATTCATCAAGACCGCTCGCGGCTTGCGAGGACCATGGCCTGCAGTGATCATTAGTGGTTTCGCTGATATGGAGGAGATAGCGAAACGTCCTGCAGATGTTCCCCTATTGGCCAAGCCCTTCACCCGTACCGCTCTTCTTCAGGCACTGGGGGACGTTTTGCGTGCGCAATAAAGTTACTCTCAGTCTCGCGATTACCGGTTCGAATTTACATCTCAGCCGCCTAAAGGGTTACGGCCGGTGATGGAGGCGCTAGGCCGACGGAGGGCAATTACGTCACTCAGCCGATCGACTTAGAAATTCCGTCTGTTGAGTAAAGTCAGCAATTATTCCAGTCCGCCGTTTCGGCTCGTTGAACGATGGGAGACACCCCATGGGTTTCCTAAACGCTTGCGCAACCTGCCGTTCATTATGCATTAATGAGCTCAAAAACCGTATTCACAGTGCCGGTCTTTGGCTATCCAGTTACTTTGCAAGGTATCCCTATGATCAAATCCGAGCTCATCGCAGTTATTACGTCACAGACCCCCGGCCTCTATAGCCGGGATGTCGACCTTGTCGTAGTTGCAATTTTAGACGGCATAGCTGACGCATTGGCCAACGGCGACCGCGTCGAACTCCGAGGATTTGGTGTTTTCTCTGTCAGGTGCCGTCCCATGCGCGCCGGGCGCAACCCGAAAACCGGCGCCTCTGTGTTTGTCGAGGAAAAATGGGTACCCTTCTTCAGAGCGGGTAGGGAGATGCAGGATCGGTTGAATCCCGATAAGGACGAATTGCCCGCGCACGAGGTTCAACCTTTGCGCAGGCGCAATCAGAGCGATTCCAAAAAGCCTTAACGGTTGGCAGTTCAAAGCAAATGAACCGCGCCGGGGCCTCCCGTCAGTCGCACCATGGGCCTTGTCGAACGGCGCGGCGGGCGCCTGTCGCCGGCGGCGATCCGCTTCCGGGAAATGCTAATTCCGGAATGGACAGACTGTTGTAAGCCGTTTTCGGTATCGTGGCCGGTCAGATTGGACTTGCTCTAGGTTGGACCGATAAACGGTAATGGTGCAAAACTCTAAAGTACGAAAGCTGTAACCATCGCAGAGACAACTTCTGGGAATTAGTTCCATAAATAGGCGTTATGCCACGCGTGCGATGTTGCTTTGGTGGTTTTCGTGCCCGTAGCAATGCTGACAGGCCACCCTTAAACAACGACTTGGGAGGAAATCTTCCGGCGCCCGTGCAGCACGCGGATGATTTCGACTGCGCCGCCGGAGAGCCGATAAAGAGTTAGATACTCGCCTGAGACCAGATGCCGAATACCCGGTGCAATGTCGTCGCGTGCCACTCCCGAGTACGGGTGTCGTGCGAGATGCTGCCAGCGCGCCTCAATCGCATCGAGAACTCGATCAGCTGCGACTATGTTTTCAACGGCAATGTAGGACCATATCTCGATGAGGTCCTCATCGGCACGATCCGTGCGGACAATAGAAAGCATAGTTAGCTTTCGCGTCGTGAAGATTCAATGCGATGGCGCGCCGCAGCTTTCACCTCTGCCATCGTCAAACGCGAACTCGGACCGCTGTCGATGCCCTCCTGAACAAGCGCTCGCAGATCCTCGACTGTATAACCAAGCAAATCCCGTCTTTCCTTCCACTCACGCACGGCGTCGCGGATGGCTTCGCTAGTCGACGCATATTCGCCAGCATCGACCGCGCTTCGCACAAATCCCGCCATCTCAGGTGTCAGTGCAATGGTAATCTTCTCAACCGTCGTCATCGTAGGAGCCTTCTTCTCGTCAAATCCATGGTATGCGATTAGCGTACCGGAGGCAAGATGCCGATATGCCGGACTCGGGCAACTACTTGATTCCCTTCCGCGTCGGCTTGCCGGCCGAGGTGGTCCGCGGTTCGGATCCCATCAAGGCGTAGGAGGGAGAGACGGCAGGCAAGCGGAAACAATTTCCGCTTGTGACGGGTGCCAAAGGTGGCATAGCCGATCAATTCCCGCCAGCGACAGAGGAATGGTTTCACACCCCACAGCCCGATCAATTTTTGAGCACGGACTGGTTCAATCACTTTTGCGGCCGTGCGCTACTCGTCCGTCATATGTCCCAGTACTCTAAGGATCCATCGATTTCTGCCCGCCAGATATCGAACCTCTGCCTCCGCATCGGCAGATCGCCGATCGCCCGGGCTAGACGCTGTCCTTCGGAATAGCCGGCATCCCATCGCATTCTGATCGCATCGGCCGAATAATCGATCATCTTCATCCCGATTTCATCGACGCCGCCATAGACCGAATGGATAAGCGTGACGTCAGCACCTGCGGATGCCTTTGTGCTTTTCGTTGCCGAGATCGCGTGGCGGCTCTGGCTCGCAAACATGATGTCGGTGGTGCGGCGAAGCGTTTGATCGAGTGAACGAGGGACAGGCCCAGGACTTTGAAACAAGTCAAGGCAAACGCAAACAACGTCTTGCTCAGGTGGACGAAGAAACAGCGATGCGAGCGGAAGGTTCGCTGACAATCCCGGGTCGCCATAGTGCCGACCGTCGATCTCGACCAGCGGAAAAGCCAAAGGGAACGCCGTGCTGGCCATGATGTGGTCGACCGTGAGACCTTCACCGCGATTGACGAAGTTGACGTCTTCTCCGGTTTCGATATCTACGGCAGTGACGTAGAGCTCGCTGCTGCTGTGGTTGACGAGGTCAAAGTCTATCAAAGCTTGCAGTGTTTTCCGTTGTTGGCTGGCCTCAAAGAGGCTGTCTGCTTTGGGCCCGAAGGGCAGCAACGACCACAAGCCTGGAAAGGATGGGCGAAATAGACCGGGCTTTCCCGCAAGAAGAGCTTGCACCGCCGTTCGTATCCTCTCGGTCTGATGGAAAGGCCCATGTTGGCTGACGAACGATAGCGTGTCGGTGGCTACCCGCCAGAAATCTTTCAGCCGCGCGACCCGATCCTGCGGCTGGTTCCCGACGACGATCGTGCCAATCACGGCGCCAATGGATGCGCCCGCTACCCGGTCGAACTCAATGCCGGCTTCAAGCAACGCCTGGATTGCACCAGCCTGATTGGCCCCAAGTGCGTTGCCGCCCGATAGGCACAGCCATGTCTGCCTGTTTGCCATAACGTTTCCTCTACATTTTCCTCAAAAGCACCTTTACGCGTGTCGATCCAGCGCCACGATCAAACAAAGGCAATATTTCCGGCAGTCATTCGTCCAGAGATAGGTGCGAGATCCTGGACAGTGGAATACCAGATGCTATATGGGCCAAACAAGCAGTAGCATCGGAACGCTGACGATGAGAACGATGAAGGACAGAGGCAGTCCCAAACGGGCGTAGTCACCAAACCGGTATCCGCCAGGACCCATCACGAGGGTGTTGCACTGGTGGCCGATAGGCGTCAGAAAATCGCAACCAGCACCAATCGCGACCGCCATCAGAAACGCGTCCGGTTGGAATCCGAGCTTCGACGCAAAGGTGGCAGCGATCGGGGCCATGACCAGAACCGTGGCCGCGTTGTTGAGAAAAGGTGTAACTGCCATGGCCGCGACCATAATCAGAGCTAGCGCCCCATAGGGCGGCAGCATTTCGGCCGTCCGCGACAGCAAGTTGGCGATGACATCCGTCGTTCCCGTGGTCTTCAGCGAGTCGCTGATCGGAATGAGTGCCGCGAGCATGATCAGGATCGGTGCGTCAAGATGGCGATAGACCTCACGCAGCGGCAAGGACCCGCTTACGACCATGAAGAAGGCCGCCGCGAAAAACCCAGCCGCGACTGGCACGCCACCGAACGCCGTTGCGCCCATCGCTGCGGCAAGGATCAGGACCGGGAGGATGGCGTTGCGGGCGCTGCCCAGTTTCAGGTCTCTCTCGACCAGCGGCAGGCATCCCCATTCACGCAAGAGATCAGGCAAGGCTTGTAGATCTCCCTGCAGCACGACGACATCGCCGTGGCGGATCTTGATTTCTCCCAAGCGTTCCGTGAAACGCTTGTCACGACGGCTGACCGCGAGAAGGTTGAGACCAGTGTTGTCGAAGAGCGAAACGTCCTTTGCGCTCAGGCCGATAAGGGGTGAATGCTCGCCGACAATTGCTTCGACCGAAGTGATGTCCTTGGCCTCCTCCGGCGCGATTACCCGATCAGATAGCTGAAGCTTTGCCTCGCTGACGATCTTATCGAGAGCGCTTTGCTCACCTTCGACTATTAGGAGGTCACCGTCTTTCAGGATGGTATCAGGAAGCGGGGTTCGCTTTTGACCTCCGCCGCCGATGATTGCTGTAACCATCGCATCGCCACCGCCCGGTTTCTGAAGCCAACTCACCGACTGCCCAATGGCACTCGACATTGTCGTGATCGTGGCCTCGGTCGTGTAGTTCTTGATTTTTACGGCCTCGTTCATCGAGGCTTCCTGCCGCGCTCGTTCAGGAAGCAGTTTGTAACAAAGGCCGAGAAAGAGGACGCCTGTGACCGTAAGCGCCAGTCCGACCGGGGTGTAGTCAAACATAGTGAAGGGCTGCCCGGTGATCTCCTCACGGACCCGGGATACGATGATGTTCGGCGATGTCCCGATCTGCGTCATCAGTCCGCCGAGGAGGGACGCAAACGACATCGGCATCAAAAACATGGACGGCGACACGCTCGACTTTCGGGCCATCTGCATAGCAACCGGGATCATAATCGCGAGGGCGCCGATATTTTTGATGAATGCGGAAAGTACGGCGACTATGATCATCAGAATGATCAGCTGCGTCCGCGGGCCGCGCCGCTCCGGCGACAGCCGCCGCAACGCGACGTCCATTAGGCCTGATCTAGAAATGGCCGCACTGACGACGAGGGCGCTACCGACAATGATGACGATGTCGTCTGAAAACCCCGAGAATGCATTGTGTGCCGGAACAATACCTACGGCGATTGCCGCCAGAAGCGATCCGACGGCGACAACATCGTAACGATATCGCCCCCATACGAAAGCGCCCATCATCAAAGCGATGATGAGAAGGGAAAGCCATTGATCTGTGCGCATGTTTACATCCTGATGGGTGCTACTAAACGCGCGAGACGTGAGATTGATGCCGCGGGTCTGTACGATTTCCGCCGCTGGGCTCACAACGTCTTCCGATACGTTGGCTACACCGCATATTCGACCGGCTTTACGCTACAGTGAGGATTTTTACCGAGACGGTCATCGAATTGAACGCGGCTGCAGGCCCTTTAGGTGATGCCCTGAAACGGCCTAGATCGCAGTTCTGCGTGGGTCGGATGCATCGCGCTAAAACTTAGATTCAGTCCTAACGGGCTCCAATATCAAACCGGCCGCAGGATTGTCTCCGGCAGCACGGCGAAAGGGCAATAAATGCAACTATACGGTCCAATTTTCGTACGGAACTTACTGGCAGCTCCCTAGTTTTTCACATCTCTAAGGAGTGCGAGATGACCCAATTTCTTTTCTTTACGTTAGGCGCTTTACCCCTAGTAGCAGCGCTTCTCCTGCTTTGGTTTGGCCCGATAAGAGGCCATTCGGTCCGACGCCCTTGGGAGCGGTGAATGCCGTTTGTTTATTTTCATCGAGGCGACGGTCAGCATTTCCACCGCGATCGAGACGGTCGCTATGTTGTTGACGAGAGACAGGTCCAAGTCGAGGCGAAGAAGATGTTGGCGAAATATCTTGTTGAGAGCGCGACCACTACAGATACGATCGGACTGAGCGTGGAAGCGCAGGATCTCAGCGGTCGCACAATTTTTCAGGCGTCCGTGATCGGGACAACATGGTGATCCATGATTGTAGCCTCACACACTAGCGAGAATTGGAGGAGTTCATCATGATTTGGAAACCGTTCACAATCCGCCTGCCAATGGCAGGACGACAGACAATCCACGGGCCTTACGCCGCTCTGATGGCGTTAATGACAGACTGCCCAAAACCGTCTCCGAAGAGAGACGCCGCCATGTCTGCCTGCGACGCCGCCATCGATGGTTCCGGGTCTGTAAAGAGAGCTTATTCGGCGTTCTTGGCTGCTGTCGAGTTCGAAGGGTTAACGCTTGCATCGGAGCCGACTGTCTTGCGAAAACGACAGGTTGCGCGCGACCTCAGAGTAGTGGGAGGTACTCAACACACCTGGACCGCATAACTGATGAATTTGACAGCTTATCCGCGCGAAGGCCCCTCCTTTTCGAGGTCCTCGCCGGTTGGTACCAACGTACGATCAGTGAGGTCTTTTGACGATTGTTCGCTCGATTCCCGAATAGGCGGCGTAGAAAACGACGTTCTTGGTCTCGTGGTCAGCTGGACTATCTGAATGGCTTGCTAGCCATGCTAATCTGGCGGAACGATTTATCGTTGGCCACAATTCGATACGCTGCTGCACGAGGCCCATGAGCATGACCTTAAAATCATCCTCGTCTCACGCCGTACCGCACGTCGAACCCGAATGCCTGGTCCTCAGAGAGCAGTTCTTCTTTCGAAAATTCCAGGCGGGACTTGTGCATCTGGAGAGATCCCGCAGCGGATGGCTCTCGTCCCAAAACTGGCTCGACAATTTCGGCAATTCGACCCGGACGTTCGACCAGAAACCGGACAGTACTATTCCCACCATTTTCTGCCTGAGCAGCTAGATCTCAATTTGCGCAATGCTGGCCTAAAAAGGAGATGATGGCAATCCTGCGGTTTTGGGGGACGAGTCCTTAACTCTGGTCATGAGTGAAGGTTGCAAAGGGTTAAAATCTCAGCATTAGGAGCAGAAATAGTGCGGATTTACAGATGTCCGAAAATCAACCAGAAATCGCATTGCAAACGGTAACGTCCGAAAGTTGCGTTAACC
>Ga0307513_10001291_pt1 | contig 36236 bp, 45 predicted proteins | sample 15_EM_MG_FD_202174 | JGI IMG/M metagenome (GOLD analysis project Ga0307513, IMG submission 202174) | Populus trichocarpa ectomycorrhiza microbial communities from riparian zone in the Pacific Northwest, United States - 15_EM | ecosystem: Host-associated > Plants > Roots > Unclassified | place... | reverse complement strand
CTAACAAAACAGCCGCAGATGAGAGTTGAACCTTCGGATCTAAACTCAGACTTAATAAAACCCTCCCACTCATCGTCCTAATTCCGGCCTTCATCGGCCACCACACTCGTTTTTATACTTTCTCTTACCCCCCCCCCCCCTTGCGGTATTCTGAACCAAATCTTCAACCCTCACGAGTGCCGAAGCCCGCGATGCACTTTGCGCTGCCGACAAAGAACCATCGTTCCTCCCCCTTTCTCGCGAGCAGTGTCCCCCGAGCGTACCTTGGTCGAAAGAGACCACTGTATGCGGTGGTATTCCTGGTGATACTGCTGTTGATAGCGTTCGGTCGGAATTCAGGAGATGGGGCACCAGCAGACGCACCCAACACGGTGATGATTCTGTTAATCGATAAAAATGGGCACCCACCAAGTTACGTCACTCGGGTAATAGAGAACAGAAAGGAGTACGCTGAAGCGCATGGTATATCCCCTCCTCCTCCTCCTCATTTGGTGAGAAAGAGAGAGCAACAGTATCAAACCCAAAGAGCCCCCCAATTAACAATGCTTTAGGCTACGGACTCTTCATCAAGAACATTACAGACTACCCCGTTGGCGAGGTATCGAACAGCTGGGCTCGCATCCCCGCCATTAGACACGCCATGAAGGAATACAAATACTCCACATATTTCTGGGCCCTCGACCAAGACGCCGTAATCATGAACCCCTCGCTCTCGCTAGAAGAGCACGTCTTGGCCCCCGGGAGACTGGGCAGCATCATGCGCAGGGGTGTGCCCGTCGTCCCGCCGAGTAGCATCATCGAGACGTACAAATACGTCCCCCCGGAGAGGGTGCAGTTCATCATCACACAGGACGCCGAGGGATTGCAGCCCGGGAGCATAATCGTTAAGGCGGGGCCGTGGGCTCATTATTTTCTTGATGCTTGGTTCGATCCACTTTTTAGATCTTATGGGTTTCAGAAGGCGGAGCAGCACGCTCTTGTATGTTCCGCATCGAGTCCTCTTCTGACATAGACCGTCAACTAACTAGCGGCTTATAGGAGCACATTGTTCAATGGCACCCTACTATTCTAACCAAGATGGCCATGATCCCGCAGAAGGTGATGAACGCTTACCCCAATGTGCCAGACCTCGGTGAAATTTACGAGGATGGAGACTTCCTCGTCCACCTCAAGGGCTGTGCAGAGGGAGAAGACCGGAGCTGCGAGACGGAGTTTCAAAACTACTTTGAGGGGCGGACCCCGTTGAAGTAAGGTTGATAATCGCTTACCTGCCTACTACCCCTTTTTTCTCATGTATAGACTTCTTCCATTTTCACGCTAGACCTCTCCTCTGGTTTTCCTTATTGTCTTGGCTCTTTTCCTCTATCTGGGTCTGCCCTGGGCGTTTTCGTCCCTCGCCTGTTATTTGTTTGCCAGTCTGTTGGAGGGCAGGAGTGGTTAGAGTAATGGATAGATGAATACCAATGAATACGAAATCAACTAATAGGAACATCTAATATTTCCACATGTGCGTGCGATGCTAAAGTTTGAAAATCCATGTATTATAGCTGTCTGTAGCTCTTTTTCAGCTATAGCGCCACCACACCGTAAGCCTTGAGTCCAATCATAAATTATGACTCGATACAAGAAATATTACCATGCACCTGCAACAGCCCAATCCAATCCAGATCTTCTCGCTAACAAAAGGCCATCAGATCAGACTCGTAAGTCATGAGCCACATGAATGATAAAAAAAAAAGAGAATTCATATCTACAAGAACTCCCCCCCTCTTCATACCTCCTCACCCATCCAGCCATTAATTATACCCCCCCAATCTCCTTTCCCCCCACTTCCCACCAATTACGGCACCCCCCCCTATCCGAGCACATTAAAGATCAAGGCCCCGCCTGCTCCGTATCTAAACTCGTCTCCCCAAGCACGCCACCATTACCCCCACCGTTTGCAACAGCCTGCGATCCAGGAGGTTTATTCGCCGCAGCATGCAACCTCTGATCAAGCGCCTTCAAAGCGATAGCTCTCCGTCTCTCGGCTTCGGCCCTCGCACTCCCCGGCTGTGCAGCGCCCCTTCCGCCACCCAACAGCGTTCCCAAGCTCGCATCCCCCCTAGCCTCTGCCCTTGAATTTCCGGCCGAAATATCCGCGGCGGAGAAGGGCGTGCAGATCTTGAAGCTCACGAGGAGGTTGTAGACAACTTCGGAGATAATGGCGACAGGTCGGTGGAGCGGGTCTGGGAAGAAGTATGCCATCGCAAAGGTTTCGGAAGCATCGCCCTTGAGCGTCGGAGATTGGTTGGTGGAGAGGTCTGCGTGGGAGGTTTTGTAGAAGCGGAGGTATGTCCAGGATGAGAAGAAGCCGAGCCATGCGAGGGTTGTGGAGACGTCAGTGCCGAGGATGGGGCCGCTGAGAGTGTTTAGGAAGAGGAAGACTGCTGGAAAGTGCTTTACGCGGATTTTTAGGAGACCCTTGAAGAGGGTCACTGTATGCTCGGGAACTAATTGTTTAAAGGCTACCAGGAACGCAGATTGGGCTGCTACGCCGCCGCAGATGGTTGCAAACCTATTAGTTGATTATTGGTTAGTCAGGGTGGCAATTTTGGATAACAGAAGGGGAGGAGGGGGAACATACGACCGCTCGATATTCCTTGTCAGTGCGAACCAAACAATATACAGGAGGAAAGTAACGACATTTGGAACAACCGCTACCACCAACAGGAACTTTCCAAACTCTCTAGATCCCCACGCCCTTTCCAAGTATTTCCCCCCGTAGAACAGGGTTGCCAGCGTGATGACCAAGGTAAAGATATTCTGTTCCACCAGCGCCGCTGTTAAGAACGTCCACGGAAACACTATCGACAGGGCCGGGACAACGGTTAGGTAGGGGACTGTGTAGATCTGTGTCCCGCCGCCAGTAGGGGAATCCGGGGGGTATTCTCCTTCTTGGTGAGCCATCTGGTCCCGATAGCGAAGAGCGCCGGTAAGGACTGATAGGAAGACGCATGCTATCAGACAGCCCCTTGTTAAAGGGGGGATGTTGACCCTCGGTGGCATATTGTTTGTTCTACCCTATTCTGATAGTTGGCGGGTACAGTAGTTGAGACTGGCAGCGGACGTTAGCGGGAGAGAGAGTTGATAGGTAGATCGGTAGTTTGATGTTGTACCGTTAAAACCGCAACTCCAGGCTTTGAATTGATGGAACAAATGTTGTTGGGGGGCTCTGATCGGTCAGGCTTGGTCTTTTTTTCTTTCTTTTCTTTTTCCCCTCGAAACCGGTGCTGTTGCCCGCGTGGAGTTGAGGTTGAGCCCTTTGTGGCTAGCTTGTCCAGATCTTGTCTGTCAAGCAATCAATCAGCTTCTCCACGTTTTTGTAGGTTGCAGACCTTTTCCTCTTCGGATCTCCGGCCAGGCCCCTCCAGCAGTGTGAAATGTTGATAGAGTATCATATCATAGAAAGGAAAGGGATAAAGAAAAAATAGTCTTGGTGCTGGGAGGCTCTTGCAGGGTTCAAGGCTTTCTCTTTTTTTTTTTTTTTACCTTACAGTACCTTTCCTCTCCTCACTGGGCCGAAATACAGGGATTAAGTGGGTGACCTGCAGTCTTTTTCTGCTCCCGCCCACTTTTTTTTCTTTTTCTTAAATTTCCAATTATGGATTAGATCGATTTTGTCTCATGGGGATTTCGACATCGCAGAAAGGCACTCATTCCACGGTAACTAAAAAAATCAAATCTGTTTGACAGAAAGGCTTTTTTCCCTCCCTAATGACCCGGGAATCCATCATAAAGAACACGTACAGGTACACCTTGAGTAGCGTATCGAATAGAAGGTAATTCACAGGCTTAAGTCTTAGGTGGCCACTTGCTGCCACTCGCTTTCCTTCAGTCAGGGCGTCAACGGTGGGGAAAAAAGAAAGAAAAAAGGGCTCAAAGAGGGCTCAAAGAGGGGAGAGAACAGATGGCAAAATACTGGCCAGTATGGGGATATTTCGCGGAGTTTAATGAATTAGATCCTCCCTTATTTCAAGGTTTTTGATGGTAAGAAGGAGGTGCAGGATATGGTACCGGTACCAATACTTGTCCCATTCAGTATGGTCTGCAAGGGGGGATGATAGAGAGAAAGAGAGCTTTCAACTCATAAAAGCGAGAATAAGCCGTGCATCCTACAAACAACAACCAAAGAAGGCATATATTAATTTATCGAATGGAAAAAAGGAGAACTGAATACGGTATGATACACTGAATAAGCCAAGATAAGGCAGCAGTTTTGGAGCAAAAGGTTTTTTTTTTCTTTCCTTCATTCTTTATTTCATCTTATTGATCCTTGAGGGGTGCCAGTGAGGCCTTTGTGTAACCCTCGAAACATGATCTCCCGCGCCTTTTTCCTGCATCCTGCTACTGCTGCATCCTGAACTTGATTTTCACCTGATGGGCGGAGAGAGGGCCCAAGTGTCAGTGGGTTACTGTGCTTGTACTGGTAAAAATTAAAAGCTAAATTCACCACCACCATATCTTGCGCTGGTGAAATAATAATACATTGGTGATCCAGGTTGGAATGTGTCATGGTGGTGTGGGAGTTTGTTCCCCCTTTCCCCCGGTAATTCCTCCCTTGCGAGCATAGGCACCGCCAAAAAACTCGTGGAATCCACTATCACCATCGGCCTGGGGTAAGTTTCGTTTGAAAAGTTAATAGCATTGCGAATACCAGTTAATAAGATCTGACGGGTCCCAAGCGCCGATCCCATACCATGCCAGGAAAACGCCAATCCTTCTCAAGGAGACTTTGCCCCAGAGCCCGGAGATTAAATTACATGCTCAGGAAGATGGTGGATTTCATGAGTTTTTGCTGTGTGGTCCAAGTCACCTGAAATCAAGATTCGTTGTAATTCGTTTTGCTCGCATAATACATATGAAACAGTGGAGCTTGGTTAAAATACCCTTGGAAACGACCATGCAGTGGCGTTCGGAGTTTTGCTATCTCTACGAATATTGCTCTTGTTGAAACTCTGGAAAGATAGAACTGGGGAGAAGGGTCTTCTAAGGATTCATGAAGCCATATCTCCCTAAAGATGAAGCTGAAATTTTCGCATGTTAGTATTTATTGTATTCGTTTTTGGTTGGTCCCAAGTCCGGCGCTGCACTGGTTGTCCCGCTCAGGTTGAAGGTTGAAGTGGAGGAAGGAGTTCAAAATAACCCCGGACAAGACAAGACAGACGTTGCCAGACCACCATCCCTCATCAAGCGAGTTCGCGACGGGAGCTGCTCGCAGTTTAAGAAACGGCCAAGACTCGCTGGAAAAAGTGGGCACAGAAGAGTACCGGGGGCTCCCAAATTCGTGTTGATACAGGCCAGAAGGTACATTGCGGTGCATAGCTTGAAGTGGAGCAGGATGCCGGCGAGCTTGTGTCGTTCTGGGAGAAGGGTAAACGCATCATCTCTGAGCACTCACTTCTCCACACGTTTTCTGCCAGATCTTTCTGTTTTGGCGTTGTATGTCGGTTCAGCTCTGCTTGGTTTGAGGCTGTCGATTCTGCTGTGGTTCCCGCCTGCTTCTGTGAGTTGAGAGGGCGGCTTGACTGGCATACATCCATCTACGGTATCCAGCCATCCCTCCCTGCCTCCACCACCATCATCCCCCGTTCTCTCGTTCCACACCCGACGGCCCAGCCCAGCCAATCTGCAATCTCAAATCACAATCTTCAATCGCACTTTCTTCCCTCTCTCTCTTGTTCCCCGTACGAGATACATCCTCCAACTTTACTCTTTGCGGGTGGGCAAGCTTTTGTTTGATCCTCCCATCTCTGCTGCTCGTCACCCCCGTTGGCTCGACCGTCTCCATCTCGCTCTTGCATCCTTCCTCCTCCTCCTCCTCCTCCATCGCCTGCTCAACTTTCTCGGGCGTCTCTTGCCCTTTGCCAAGAAAGACAAAACGGCTCCAAAGACACATCCCTCTATCCACCCCCATACACACCGGCAGTCAATCAATCAATCAATCAATCAATCAATCAACCAAACACAAAAACCATCAAGGGCAATCCATACCATCCATACCGCACCACACATATCACCAGTGTTCCTCTTCCCTTCCTTCCTTCGAATAGCCCCATGTAACAATCCCACATTCCCTCTCAATCCACCCATCATTTCAACTGCATCTAACCTAACCTAACCTAACCTACGCCCACACCTCCATCTTCAATCTTTCTCAACTGTACGAGTTTCTGTGTTGCTGCAACGCGCTGCATGCCCTAGACCTTTCCACCATCTGAGGTCTAGTTTTCTCTTCTCCCGTTGAGCTCGTCATTCCTCTGAACATTTCTCAACCACCCACAATCACCTCGAAAAAAATAGCCGGATCAGCGCGCTGCGGCTGCGCTTGTCTTTCATTTCTCCACCTTCGCTGCTTCAATAGCCCAAGCCGCTGTCTCTTTGATTGCATCTGTCCTCCCACAGCCCACACACCACACACCTCTTCTCCCATTCATTCATCTGGAGTCCGCTTTTTTTTTTTTGCCTAACCTTCTTTCCTTTTTGTCGTGTCGTCCTCTCCTTTATCAATTCACCTCCTTTCCTTTCATTTTCAACGTCTTTTTTACATTCTTTCGTTTGTCGCTTGTATCACGTATCACGCTCCGTTCCATCTTTAACCCCCCCCCCCCCACCTTGAAGCGGCGCTGCCAGGAATTTGCCCCCTCTGTCTCGCACTCCCAATTCGTTACCAGTGCTCTGCTTCCGCTGCCCGCCTTTGTCACGTGCGCCCCTTGAGCTCCTTATGGCGGGCTCACTGACGTCCGACCAGGTAAATTATCTGATTTGGAGGTACGTCTTCAGTGTTGAATTCCTTCACCCCTGCTCTTTTGCCCTCCTCCCCCCGAGCTAGCTCTCCAGAACCTGTGTGGCTCTGCCGAGTCTTTCCTGTCAATCAGCTCACACATACGTGAAAACGTGTAGATATCTTCAGGAGTCAGGTTTGTGGCCTCCCTCGTTTGCGATTTGTAATTGAGGGTTTTTCCACCCTTGGTTCCCCGAGACTACTTGCTTAAGTGTGTAACAGGGTTTAAAGATTCAGCAATTACCTTTCAGCAAGAAAGCCATGCGGCTAGAAGCGATGATGTTTTACGACCAACAATCAGGCCAGGTGCCCTGATACATTTGATCCAGCGAGGTCTGCAGTACTTGGAGTGCGCGGCGCTTGTGAATAAGGCACGTTTCCAGATTGTCGCCTAGTGTTGTGCGAGTTGTTTTTTCGAAGAGTGTCATCCGTTGCTGACTAAGCATAATAGGATGGATCCAGAAAAAAAACAGTCGAGCCATTTTCATTCTTTCATGTGGAAGATGAGGGGGTTGGGGAAGAAAATGGACATGCAGATGAGGAGGGAGATGAATCAATGGGCGTATCAAAATCGCCTACCACAACTTCCACCACAACACAGACCAATTACTCGAGGAAACATGGAAGAGATGATGGAATCAATGGGGTCTCGAATACGGGAGCAACTGGTGGTGGGACATCGCACAAACGGAGAAAAAAGGCAGTTTCTGGCCCTGATGGTGATACACCGATGGTCGGTGGATTTCCTGAGACCCCAGTTACCGTTGCAGAAGAGCCTCGTGTCACCAATGGGTGTAGCGTTGGCGTGCAAGTGGAGGACATTGTGGAAATCACGGCGGAGGATTCGGTAATACTGGGGCGGGAGGATAAGAGTATTTTGATTTGTGCATGGAATCCGATTCACTCGAATGTCCTTGCAACCGCAAGTCAAGATTCTATTGCACGGGTATGGAATGTGCCAACAGACGCCACCTCATCGACTTCGATTCAGAACAAAGTTATTTTGCACGACCCAAGTAATTCCCCTAACCGAGATGTTACCGCGATCCGTTGGAGCCCACAAGGCGACTTGATTGCCACTGGTTCCTATGATGGTCAGACTCGGATATGGACTACAGATGGCCTGCTGAGATATACATTACCACCGCACCATGGTCCTGTCATAGCGCTCAAATGGAATAAGTTGGCGGACACCCTATTATCACTGTCTTGTGATGGAAAAGTCATTGCTTGGGACGCTTTAACGGGTGATATGAGACGAAGTTTTGAGCAAGCAATAGGAGATCAAGGAAGAGGGGACCAAACAAAGGGAGGACAGGCAGAAGCAGCGACTGACATGGACTGGATAAGCGGGAGGCAGTTTGCTACCTGTGGTAATGGAGGAAGTGTTGGGATCTACGATTTGGATCATGACAGTTCACTGAATACGAATACGTCACATTCGGGGGAGGTAAACTGTTTGGTCTGGGATGAGTGCTCGGAGAGGTTGGCGAGTGGAGGAGAAGGTGGTGATGTGCTTGTAAGACTTCTCCTATCAACTGGCCCATTGGTGGATCTCGACGCTCTGGCTAACCAACTCGATAATCTAGATTTGGGAAAAACCCTCCAAGATCCTTCAACCCTTCAAATTACAAGGGCACACCGAAGCCGTGGTATCATTATGCTGGCAACCAATCGCCCCCTCCTCGTCACCCCAATCGGCAAAGCGAATCCTAGCATCCGCCTCAAACGACTGCCAAGTTCGCCTTTGGGACGTTCTCTCAAAAACCTGTATCAGCATCCTAAACTCCCATGACGACCCTGTCGAAAAGATATCCTTCTCACCCTCCGGCACCCGGCTCGCTAGCAGTGCAAACAGTAAAGTAATCATCTGGAACGCCGAAACCGGTGCAATAACGCACGTCTACGACGGCCTCAAGGGTCGCAGGAAAAATGGAAAAATAATCACAGCAGGCGCGGAAATCGACGCGGGGATTGGAGAGATTTCTTGGGATGAGTCTGGGGCTAGAGTTGCGATTGGTGGGGGCGAGACGAAGGTTCATGTTCTTACACCGGCGAGTCCTCCCGCTATGCCATTACTACAGCAGCAGCAACAACAGCAACCACCTAAGTAAATAAATGTGTTCCATCCATCTAGACTAGGTGGTTTTGTTTTTTCCACGATATATCCACTTTACGATTGGTACTATTGAATTAATCAAGGGTTTTTCTTCAGGTTCATCTCATTTTCGTATTTGCTTCTGCTTGTTGCTACATTATGTTCTGTCTATATTTTGTGAAAATGATAAGTTCCTTAGGGTGTCTGGTTTTCTTTTCTCATTTTCGCCTTGCCTCTTCTCGTTGTCTGGATCATTCTATTATTCACTTGCCAATGGGAGTTATTCGTTTCTTGCTTTCCTCCTTTTCTCTTCTCGTTACCGTCTCCTCGCCCACTGCTCGCGATACAGTACGCTAGCGGATGGATAGGCCACGCTCCAGCGTATTCAACACAAAATTTCATGGTATGATGTGGCGTGCTTGGAATGAGCCCGGGAAGCTTATCCTATCCATTTACTCTTCCGCTATGCTTTTTTTCCCTTCTGTTTGGTTTGGTTTGGATCGGTTTTATATACAAGTTCCCAGTACGCTTTCTTTCCCCTTCATACCCCCTTCTCATTTCCCATTCTCTCCGGCGCTCTCGAGATCTTTGCTTCCAACTTCCTCCTTCTCATTCTCCCTCGCATCTCTTCTTTACTCTGGCATATTCACACAACTCGCTTTCCCGATTCCAGGTCCTACCTATGTAACCGCAAAAAACTAAATCTCATTTTTTACCCCTTCTCTGTTTCTAACTTCCTTTTCCTACTCTTTTCCTCCTCCCCCCCCTCCTCTTCTGGGATTATTCCCACTCCTATTCTCCATGTTTCCAGGTGCTGAACGTGTACTGTATAACTATTAAACTGACTCATTTCAAAGGTTGGTGTGGGGGTAATTATGAGGGATGAGATTTGTATGTGGTGTTTTCGTTTTATCTTTCTTTTACCCCCATTTATACGTTTTGGGCTGTTTTTCCGGTTTTCCAGCGGCGGTCTGTGGGAAAATGGCGAGGGGGAAAAGTGGTTGGGGTGTGTGGAATGGATGAATGGAGTAAAAGGAGGGGGCTCTTTGGCTGGCTGTATCTCAAGCTTAATAGATGTCGTACCATACACACTTTTTCCTTTCCTTTGGATGAATGATGGTATTTTGAATAGAGGGGTTGGTATTTGTTCGCTGGTGTTGGTTATATATATACATGTATGTCCGGGCGTGCTGGGGTGTTTTTTGGTGTCGAAAAATCCGGAATTGATATCGATGTTAGGTTCATACCGTTTCCCAAGTCTGCCCCATCTCAAGATATTGTGTCCCCCGGAATTGTGGCCACCACCATCCTTCCTTCCCTCTGCATCACGTCGTATCACCTCATATCATATCCAATCGCGAGCTACGGCCATCAGCCCAGCCAAACACAATGACCGTGAACCCATTTTTTCACATTTATCGCTCAAGAAAAGAGATATTGCCCCACATGAGTGTAAAAAAAAAAACAGAAAGAAAAATATAGAAAGGAAGTTGGTATTGAATATTTGCTTTTATCCAACAAGCTCAACAATCCCACCGACCTCCTTGATCTTCTTCTCCGCAAGAGCGGAAACATATCTCGCCTTAACGATAACGGGGACCTCCGGGAGACGACCTTTGCCAAGGACCTTAGAGTATCCCAGCGCGAGTAAGTCAATGACAGGGGCGGTGTCAGACTTTTCCGAGAGGTATTTACGGCGGGATTCAGCGGGGACGAGGGACCATAGCTTTTTTTATAAAAAAAAATCAAAAAGAATCAGATTAGCGGGCTTAAGGAGGGGTGAATAGCTAAGGAGGGAGGGAGGGAGGGAGGGAGAGAGAGAGCGTACCTTGTCAAGGTTGATGACGGGTTTCCAGAAATGGCAGCGTTGCTTGTGAAAGTACCTCATACCGACTTTTCCGAAGTATCCCGGATGGTACTTGTCAAGATTGGTGCGGTGATGGTGCTGGCCACCAGCCATACCACGACCACCGGGATCTGCATTTCTCGGGCATTATCGTCAGCCCCGGGACTTCTCTTCTTCTTCTTCTTCTTCTTCTTCTTCTTCTTCTTCTTCCCTTGGGCGATAATTGAGATGTAGGGTGGGAAAGGAAGGGGGTGATTTTACGTTTTCTGTGCTTCCCAACACGACCGTGCCCGGCACTTACGTGACCGCGGTGCTTTCTAGTTTTCGTCAATCTGGTCTGTGAGACACCATTCCTCCCGTTAGCTTTGGAAAAAGTTGAGAACCGTAGCGATTAATCATTGCTTCCGGCATTGGAGCGTTGAGGATTGGGGGTTTTTCGTTTTGCACGTACCGGCATGGTGTTGTCGTGGTTGTTGTTGGGCGTGTCGTTTGCTCGTTGTTGGTGAGTTCCGACTGGTAATTATTTTGTAAAGGTGATTGATGGTAGGTGTGTGTTGTTGATGTTGTGGGAGTGGGGAGCAGTCACGGTCTTCGGGTTATATGACTAAACGTGGTCATTAGGCTTGATTAGTGCTGGTGCGGCTTGGCGGTGGCAGGTTTCTAGGGTTTCATGGGAAGGTCTAGCGAGGTTTGCTCCTTCACTACGATGGCCCTCATTAGGCTGGTCGGGGTCCGTGCAAAGTTATTTCGATGAGATCAATTGTTGGAACGGTACGAGCATCGCCACAAGTATGCTTGATCTTTATCCCTATAGTTAATTTTCCTGATCCCTATGGTCTCTTGCTGAGGTATCGTGGTTCCCGTAATTCTTTTGCATTAACAATTCTTGGTATGATAGTGGCAAAACATTCTAGACGAGCACGATATCAAACAGCACTTTAGTCCCAGGTTTCGTAATTGAGCTCTAAGATTCGCTCTCCGGACCCAAGAAGTCTATTCGGGTACGGTAGGGAGGTTAGTGACGGGATAGACAGGAGTTTGGAGTCCCCGTGCTCATTACTGTTGGAGGGAAAAAATGATTTAATTTGGTAGGTATATTTCTAGGGAGGGTAGAAAGCTTTGACATCTCGGACCCCTGTCCATCCCATCATTGACCTCCCCCCCCTGAGTACTGATCGACGCAAGTGCCCGGCCATGTTATAAAAAGTATCCAAAGTCATATCAAACGTTATTCTAGTGTCTCGTCCACTAAACATCACGGATCGCTCACCCTGTATATACAAGTACCAACAGTCAACGTACCTATCCGACTTAGGCGAGCAACTTTGCCCAGTGAAACACACAGACATTGGAGCACGGCATCATGAGGATCTCCAATCCTTTCCAGGGATGACAAGATTGCTCTCTGGGACATCGCACCCTTCTTCGACCAAGGCATCAAGTCCGACTCTATATCCCCCTATTCTAGACAAACCCCCTGCGTCTTCGTATTGCGGACCAGCGGAGGTTCTAGATTCCCGTGCCTGCACATTTCGGGCTGGGCCGCGCCCAGAGGTTACCATCCCACACAGCCGGACCAGAACAGTGATAATTGGCCTAATGCCTCCCCCCTTTAACCCTATGGTAAGCTTGAGATTAGAGAAAGTCCGTTGCACCAGGACCTATTGGTGTGGTGTGAACCACTCTGTTATGGTTGGGCAATTGAGAAGAGGGGATAACATATCGGGGGGTTAGCTGCCTACACCCGTATATCGGTAGTTTGGCCCATGATACGGAGCACTTTGCAGGCTGAATTGCTCTGTTCCTCGTGAATTAGAGGATCCAGGTCATGGTCCATCACGAGAGAGTCACGGGACTGTCCTTGGCCGAAGCGAGTCCTCCGTTCAGCCTTAAGTGTTTGAGCTAAAAGAGTTCGGCTGGCCTAAGCGATAATTCCTGGAGTTGGGATGTGGGGTAAACCCAGTGCTATCGGTGTTGTCTGATGTCGGGGCATTCCTGATAAGGCCTATCCCTTGCTGAGAGTAACTTTTTGGCGAAATTGGTAAGAGATATAGTGAAACATTGAGATAGTTGGGGAAAGTTGATCTGCGATCGTTTGTTTTGTTTTGTTCTATTTTGGGGCGTTGGTTTTGTGCTTGTAGTGTTCCAACTGTCTGCCCGCCCGCTGCGGCCGAAGTGTGCGGCAGTCCGTGCGATATTTGCAGTGTTCTCACGAGCCGCGGGGCCCCCAGAGAAGGTCGAATCAACTATGTTGGCTTGGGGGGAGGAATGGTCTAAGCAAATAGGCTCGGTTTTTGTGAGATCCTTGGTCAGTCATACTGGCTTGCGCAAAGGTATCATAGGAACCATAATGTTATCACGATGATGGACGGCTGGATGCAAATCTCCCTAGTTCTAACCCATGTCTAACCCGGTCAATTCCCTCGCCCCCTCTCACAAAGGGGAAGAGGAGGAATGGGATTAGGCTTACGGTGGCATCTTCATCCTACTATATTTACATGATGATTGGGTACGGCACGTCTGGGGGGTAGGTGAAAAGCTCCCTTGGTCCGAAAAAAAAAACGTGGATAGAGAATGTGAGCGTGAGCGAGCCGGTAAAAAAGAGTTTTGTCTGACCCACCTCCACAAGCTTGGCAGTGTTGCTGCTCGACAGGAATGATACGGCGGGCAAGCCCTCCTTCCATACTCGGGAAAAAAATAGTAACCATCTATCCCTCCGCCGCCCAGTGTAATCCGTCTCTTTGCGCTGCGGCTTCCCCGCCGGGGGGTCAAAAAATAAAAGAAACTTCATGCAAGGAGCATATTCCCCAGTAAAATACTCGAGCAATGATCTCTCTCACCCTCCTCTAGTATTGTGGGCTCCCTGATTCACTCTCTTCCTTTGTCCCGTAACCACCAGTTCTTATCCCTTTGGACGGAGTAGATAGGGTCTGACGATCCACTCATCCAGAGTGTCTGTACTGGGCTCTTTTCGGGGTTACCAGTATACCGGTAGCTTACTATTCCCCTTGTTCCAGAGTCGTCGCCTCTTAGAATATTACAAGTGCGTATAAAGCTGACTGTTGGTCCCGCCTCATTCCCGATCCCCTCTCTCTCGCTCCCCGTTTCTATTATTCGATTTGATCAATTGACCCCGCAGACATCTTACTTAAACTTCCCCACACCTCCCCTTTTTTGAGCATCCCGTTCGTCTTTTTAATACACCAAGCCTTTCCCCCTGCGATCACCTCGATCTACAGCCAAAATTGGTGCTCTAATTACAACGCTTTCGGAGGTCCTCCAATCAAATTCTGCGGAAATGTCGGGGAGAGGAGTTCCTGTAGTGAGTGAGGCACATAATGTCGAGACCTACCAAGTTCCCAACAAGTATTATGAGTACGTTCTCTCTCCCCCCCGACGTTTGAATTTTGGCGGGGGGTGTGGAAATGCCTTGTCGAATTCAATTGACTTACCGGCCGGCCTGTCAATAGGAAGCACCCCGCCAAGCCTCATTTGACGTTGGATGAGTACAAGGTTCAGTATCGCGAGTCCATCGAGGACCCGGATAAATTTTGGGGGAAGAAAGCGAGAGAGCTTCTTCACTGGGATATCCCATTTCAAACAGTCAGAAATGGATCCTTTGAGCATGGGGACGTTAGCTGGTTCCTCGAGGGCCGTTTGAACGCTTGTTACAATTGCGTCGACAGGCACGCTTTCAAACATCCCGAGAGACCGGCAATCATCTACGAAGCCGACGAGCCGTCGGAAGGCCGCATAATCACATACGGCGAGCTGCTCCGTGAGGTATGTAAGTTGGCCTTCGTCCTAAGGCAGATGGGTGTCAGGAAGGGAGATACCGTCGCTATTTATATGCCCATGATCCCGGAGGCCCTGGTCGCGTTTTTGGCAATCGTTAGAATTGGAGCGGTTCATTCTGTCGTATTTGCTGGATTCTCGGCTGAGTCCCTCCGCGATCGAGTTCTGGATGCGCGCTCCAAAGTGGTAATCACCACTGATGAGGGCAAGCGCGGCGGAAAAGTTATCGGAACGAAGCGCATTGTGGACGACGCATTGAAGCAATGTCCTGAAGTCAAGAACGTGCTTGTCTACCGTCGTACCGGATCGGAGGTGCCGTGGACCAAAGGCCGCGACTATTGGTGGCATGAGGAGGTCAACAAGTATCCCGGGTACTGTGCGCCTACCCTTATGGACTCGGAGGATCCCTTGTTCTTGCTGTACACCTCTGGATCCACTGGAAAGCCTAAGGGTGTTGTGCACACGACAGCCGGGTACCTTTTGGGCGCAGCCATGACGGGAAAGTACACCTTTGATCTTCACCCCGGCGATAAAATGGGAACGGCAGGAGATATTGGCTGGATTACGGGCCATACATATGTGGTATATGCACCGCTGCTGCTTGGTGTTTCCACACTCGTTTTCGAGGGCACACCCGCATACCCGGAATTTTCGAGGTATTGGGATATCATTGAGAAGCACGGCATTACTCAGTTCTATGTCGCACCAACCGCACTAAGGCTACTGAAGAGGGCCGGCGATCACCACATCAACAAACAGATGAAGACCCTGCGAGTATTGGGATCGGTCGGTGAACCGATTGCTGAGGACGTATGGAAGTGGTATCACCAGAAGGTTGGAAAAGAGGAATGCCATGTTGTAGATGTAAGCTCTCCTCCCCTTTACTTCAGCTCAAAACTAAGAGATGTGGCTAACCCATGTTTTAGACGTACTGGCAAACCGAGACTGGCTCTCACGCCATTGCGCCCATGGCCGGTGTTACCCCGACCAAGCCCGGAAGTGCTACGCTTCCTTTCTTCGGAATTGAACCCGCTATCCTTGATCCGGTATCCGGCGATGAATTACACGGAAACGATGTTGAGGGAGTTTTGGCTATCAAGAAGCCATGGCCCAGTATGGCGAGAACAGTCTGGGGCTCTCACCAGAGGTTCATGGAGGCGTATTTGAATGACTACAAGGGTTACTATGTATGTCATCTGGGGAACGATACAATGGTTGCCTCTGCTAACCTTTTTTCTCTCTTCTTTTAGTTCACTGGCGATGGCGCAGGCAGAGATCATGAGGGGTATTACTGGATCCGCGGCCGAGTAGACGACGTTGTCAATGTTAGCGGTCATAGGTTGTCAACCGCAGAAGTGGAGGCCGCCCTCATCCATCATGGTAAGAAACTCGGGAAATGATTGGTTTTTCCGGTATTTGTCACTCGACGCGCTAACTGATTCTTCCTTCAGAGGCTGTCGCCGAGGCTGCTGTGGTCGGTGTTGCCGATGACTTGACTGGCCAGAGTAAGTAAATTCGTACTAACGAGGCAATCGCTGACCGCTGACACGTGCTATAGCTGTCAACGCCTTCGTCTCGCTAAAGGACAGCTTCGAGAACTCTTCTGAGATGAGGAAGAGCTTGACCATTCAAGTCCGCAAATCCATTGGACCATTCGCGGCCCCCAAGGCGGTGTACGTAGTCAACGACCTTCCCAAGACTAGGTCGGGAAAGATTATGAGACGTATCCTTCGGAAGATCCTATCTGGTGAGGAGGATCAATTGGGTGATACCTCGACAGTAAGTTCTCTCCATGCCTCCGCACAAAAGGGATTATAAAAGAAGGGGAAAGGAGGAGATAGAGGGCTGGAGGGAGCACAGGCAATGGGCGCTAACAGTGGGGGGGAACATAGCTGTCGGACCCTTCTGTCGTTGATGCAATAATTGAAACGGTGCACGAGACGTAAGTCACGAGCCAATGCCCTGCATTCATTTCTCCCCGGCTACCCAGAAGGCTGCCCAGGCTAATATGGTGGTTCGGTGCATGCAGAAACAAGTAGGTAAATGGTTTGCCGTAGGATGCGATACAAGTTCTTTTCCAAAGGTAAAAAGGGTGAGGGATTAAAAATAAATAACCATCCGATAACACAGTTGGGGGGGGGGGGGGGGGGGTTTTTTGAATTGTAAAAAATTTATATTTTTCCCGGGGGGGCCCCTGCCCCGAGAAACGGAAAGCTTCTCTTCTATCACAATACCTTTTTGTCCCACACCTTTTCCTTTTCCTATTTTTCCTTTCATAGCGTTTGGGTTTCCCTAGTTTTGTATTGCCGTATTCCAATATAGGTTCTCTTTCTCTCTCTTTCTCTCTCTTATTCTCTTTCTCCCCTCCGAATTTTCCTTGCCTTTGCCCCTCCTTCCTTGCCTTGCAGCATAAGTACCACGACGTGTGCGGCACTCCCACATAATCCCGGCCGTGCACGCAAGCGTGTAACTTGTTGTGGACGGGGCCCTATCCCGGTAACGTGAGTAGTACGGTACTGTGCCTGGAGAAGGACAAGGTGCCCATCTTGGACTACCGGTAGAGGAGTACCGTGGATGGAGTACGTACGGCTCATCAAACCTACCCACTCGCCCCGCCATTTCCACTGTATAATTTGTACCATATCTACCATGCGGCGCTGCCGAAGGCACAACTCAATAGCTAGGTCCATCCGATCGTAAGGCTCTCCATCGTATCGCCACCTACGGTAGCAAAGGAGGCATATGACAAATGATTACACCGCAGAAAATAGCCCATACCGGTACAGCATTGCGTGTACAGTAGGTACAGACAGCAACATGAACGGCACCTCAGGCCATCCCTCTTTCCCCTCACCTCAGTGCCGTCAGTCGGTCCGTCGACCGTGAGAAGAGCTGGTACGGTATGTAAAATAGCAGGACGGTCAAGACTCTCACTACGCTCGACCCGACTGTGTGCCCTTGCGAGGGGAGTGGTCAAATAAGGCTAATTCGCCTACCAGTCCTGGAGGACCCTCGGAAGATGGGGGTTTAGCCAGGCGGATTATGGAAGGCAGAGGGAGAAGGCGTTGATGAGTGGATGGATTAGTGAAGACTCGATTTTTTAAGACTCTCATAGGTCTTGAAGTTATTTTTTCCGTATATTTTTTTTAATCCCCCCTTTTTTTCTTCCTTCCCACTCGTAAAGTGGTCACTTAACTGAGTTACTGCACTGGCATCCCAATCGAAAGGCCCATATCATAATATGTATCCACTAATGGAGTCTTGCGTTGCCCGTCAACTGTTTTTTTTTGTTTTCTCTTACTTGTTCATCTCGTCTTGATGTTGATCCTGGTCAAAAACCGGTGGCACACCCCACGCCCAACCCGTCCGGAAACCCAAACCTCCCATTGGTCGACAAAAAGCCCAGAATGAACCTTTTTCTTTTGATTGGTGGTGTACCGTACCGTATTTGCACCGGAGGCCAGATACCCCATCCATCAATCAAATCATATCCCCTCAAAGCTAACCGAGGTAGGAGGAAAATGGAGATGTTGCCAGGGTCGTGTTTCTTATGTGTATCACACAGTTGCCTGTACGAGTACCATTTGTTACTGACGTCCAAATGCACCACACCACTAGCATATCCTATCCCTGGCCTTTGTCACTACGGTATCCGTACTTCCGACCAGCCATCCCACCCACCGGTGCTCGAGTGCTTGGTAATGTGCCCATCTATCGTATTTATCATACCGGTACCAGGCTGCGGTGGTTGTGGTTGTGGTTGCCATGCCATGCGATGCCATGCCTGCCAGGGACGCGTCAGCTACTACCGTACCCTATATGCTCTCATAGCAACCCATACCATTCGTTCCGAAGCGCAGCCAAACAATATTCGGGCAAAGTGTGGCTGGATGGATGGTGGGCAAGGCGCTAAATGGTGAACCCGAGATAAATAAGTAAGCGGGGTTTACGGGGTTACAGTAGGTTTATTCCGTTCGTGATGGCGGTATGATACTCGTTTAATGGGGGGTTTCGAGGGCAAACGGCCTTCCGACTGATGTATCATACCGTAGGCCAAGCTCTGCTCAGTACGAGTACTGTGGGATACGGTATAAATAGAGGTTACTTTTATGGTGCGGCTCTGGTACCGCAAGGGGGACTGTGGTCAGGGGACGCGTGTTTCGTTCGTTTGTCCAGGTTTGGAAACTGGCTACTTGGTGTCCTCTTCCCCATCTGTGCTCCCCCCCTGATGCTCCTCGAGAGTTGGCTACGCAGTCCGTGTTTCTTTTGTCCGATGGGCTTGAACTGTGGTCTACTCTATCTCGCTCGCTCGCTCGTTCTCACTCACTCACTCACACTCCCGCTCACTCACTCCCACTTCCACTTCCACTCTCACTCTCACTCTCACTTCAGTGCTAAGTACTTGGGCTGTGCAGCATAGTATTTTGTATTAGTATGATACTATAGTTGACATTTCCCAATATTGAGGTTTCTGCTATTACGGGATCGGCGCCCCATCATCCTTGTTCATCCCAAGACGCCTACCCAGCTTGGGAGTTCCGCACCATCCTTCTCTCCTTCTTTCCATAAGAAAACACTTACCAGTACTTTGCTACATACCCTATCTTTTTTTATTTCTCACTATTTACTCTCTCTCTCTCTCTCTCTGTCTTCTTTTCCCTCTCTTTCTCTACAATACACTTTGCCCCTGCAAATGTCCATTTTATCGTATCTGAGACTTTCTTGATTTCTAATAACCTTGCCTTGCTCTGCTCAGCGTGGGAGGAGGCGTAAGAGGAGGGGAGAAGCATACCCTAATACGTGCAGTACATACATACATACAATACGAATACAGTACAGTACAGCCAGCCCTCTTCGTGCGGAAGAAGCGTATTATATCGTACACACCATTACAACCCGCCACCCCCCCGCCAAACTCTGCCTGATAGTGACAGCGGACTGTACGAGTAAAAAACTACGGTACTCCTCCGTTGCTGTCGTCGCCGCCGCCGTAAAAAAAAAAGAGGGGCTCAGCAACACACACAACACACACACACACACACACACAATACAATACAAAAAGAATACATACGCTTTCCCTTGTCCCATTCGCTGTTCCCTCTCTCCCTCTCTCCCTCTCTCTGTCTCTCTCTTCCTTCCTTTTTACCCTTCCTGTCTAAAAGAGGGCGAAGCGATTCCAAATCTTGTTGCTTTTCACCTGTTGTTTCCGAGTTCGTCATCTCACGCTTTTCCTTGCGCCTGCCAGGAGGAAGAGGATTACTGTTGTACCCAAGAAAAACTCACCGGTGGCTTGTTTGCATCCTGTGCCTTCCGCTGGGCTACCGCTTAGCTGGGGTTGCCTTTTTAATCTACTTGCTGGCCGTCTCATCTGAGCCACTTTGAAAGTTCTCGTTAATACATTGGGGTTATCCTGTTTATTTCCATCCTTTACGCCCTTTCTTCCTCTCTTTTTCCCCTCTTCTTCTTTGCCTTTGTGCATACAGCATTACGTCCTTCACAATGCGCTTACCGCCATTATCGTCATTTCTTTTTGGACTTTCCTTGTCTGTACTTTTAGTAGATGTAGTTATAGGTACGTCGTCACCCTCTTGTTCCCAAACTCGGTTGCTGTCCTCGGTTGGTAGTGACATCCTAACGAGATTCCCTCCTGCAGGACATTCGCAGCACCGAAATCCGGTGTCGTACATAACTTTTATTGAGGACCCTCAGATAATTACTCCTAGCAAGCGAATACACTCGGGTTCGTCGTTCGACCTGAAATTCACATTACACAAGGGGCAGCAGCAGGTCAAGTTCGTGCTCGAGCCGAATCACGAGATATTACCCGAAGATGCGAGGGTCGAGTACATGGATCAGGATGGGAACGTCAGGCGCTCGGAGAAGATTGTCCGACATCACATAAAGGTTTATCGGGGGACTTCTTGGCTGAGGAACGAACCTAGGGATGAGTGGTTTCATGCCGGGTGGGCCAGTGTTGTGTTTACGAGGGATGGAGAGGATCCGTTATTTGAGGGGGCCTTCACTCTGCTGCACGACGCTCACCATATCCAATTCCGATCGACCTATAGGAGGACTAGGCATGCGCTGGATCCGGATGTTGAGCCGGAAGGGAGGGAGGGAATGGTTGTTTTCCGGGACTCGGATGTTGTAGACAGGGATTTTTACCACCAGGGCCTCATGGGGAGAGGGGTTGAGGAACGGGATGACGGCACCGGAATTATGTGTCCGGCCGATAGATTGGAATTTAATGTTCAGCCAGAACACTTGGTAAATCGGATGATTTTGGAGCCAGAACTGCCCAAGGGGCGACTATGGACGGGTATGGGGTTGGAAGACCTATTCCAGGGTGGGCTGAAAAAGAGGCAAAATCTGGACGGAAATGATGGGTTTACTGGTGGCACGGGAAATTCTGCTGGCGTAAACTTGCGTAATACGATTGGGAGTACGGATGGTTGCCCGAGCACTAGGCAAGTCGCGCTGGTTGGCGTTGCTACCGACTGCACCTACACCGCCGACTTCGAGGGCGACCAAGAGAAGACCAGAGCGAACATCATCACACAAATCAACTCGGCCTCTAACCTTTTTGAGAAAACCTTCAACATCACGCTTGGCCTTTCGTCCCTTGTCATCAGCGACGCAAATTGCCCGGGGACTCCCCCATCGACCGCAAAGTGGAATATTCCGTGCTCGTCTGCTAATTCGAGTATCGAGAATCGGCTAAATCTGTTCTCCGAGTGGAGGGGTACCCGGTCCAACGATTCAAATGCTTTGTGGACTTTGATGACCACTTGTGAGACTGGATCTGCCGTTGGGCTCGCCTGGCTGGGCATGCTGTGTCAGAAGGAGGCCATCCCTCAAGGGGGGCAATTCATCGCCGGGGCCAATGTTATTGCCAGGACTTCGTCAGAGTGGAAGGTTATTGCTCATGAAATCGCCCATACTATGGGCGCTGTGCATGACTGCACTGCCTCCACTTGTTCTGGAAATACTGCTTCGGCATCCATGTGTTGTCCACTCTCATCGGCCGCTTGTGATGCTGGTGGGAAGTATATGATGAATCCGACCACCACTGATACAATCTCCAGTTTTAGTCCGTGAGTTTTGGATAATGCTTGACTTGAGCGATGTGTGCTGACCGATTTAGGTGTACTGTTGGGAATATTTGTTCGGCGTTTAAAAGGAAGAGCGTTGATACGGGCTGCCTGTCATCCAACAGGGATGTTAGCGTTATCACGCAAAATGAGTGTGGTAATGGTATCGTAGAACCTGGCGAGGACTGTGATTGTGGTGGAACGGAGGCCTGCGGAACCAACTCCTGCTGCGAGCCTACCACCTGCAAGTTTAAGGGTAAAGCGGTTTGCGAGTACGTTCCTGATTACTGCTTCTAGTAAGCGGGCTGTGCTAATTACGCCGCTAGTGATGCGAACGAGGACTGCTGCTCGGGCTGCCAATATGCGTCGAAAGACAAAGTCTGTCGATCCAGCAACGGCCCCTGTGATCCCGAGGAAAAGTGCACAGGAAAGGATGCCAGCTGTCCGTCAGACGTCATTTCACCGAATGGTACGTTACGAGACTCCTCCCTGGTGAAGCGAATCCACCCCACCTAACCACATCTGCTATTATAGGCGCGTCCTGTGGCAATGGACTACAGTGCGCGAGTGGGCAATGTACATCCCGAGACCAGCAATGCAGGACGGTTATGGGGCAGCACCTGAGCAACAGTACACATTCATGCTACGATACGGATTGCCAGTTGACTTGCGCATCTCCAGAGTTTGGCCCGGGAACCTGCTTCCGTATGCAGCAGAACTTCCTCGACGGAACGCCATGCAACGGTGATGGGAGGTGTAAAGCCGGAGTATGCAACGGCGCGACAACGCTTGGTCAAGTCAAGAGCTGGATCAATAAGGTACCCCTCCGCCCATTCCCCCCTCCTTCCCTCACCAGAAATAAAGCCAACAAATATAGAACAAAAACATCGTAATAGGCGTATCAGTCGGGATCGGCGCCTTAATACTCTTTTCCCTCTTCTCCTGCATATGGAGCTGCTGCCGACGCAGGCGGGCCGCATCGAAGGGCCCGCTGCGTCCGTCCATGGCCGGGTACCAGCCGCACGACCGGAGATGGCACAGACAGCGTGATGCGAACCCGAACATATACCCCATGCCCCCGCCACCGTCGCATGGGCCTAACCACACGAGGAGTCCGGGCTTCGCCCCCATACCGTCGGAACGGTATGCTTGAAGTAAGGCATGATTCTAGGTGTTTCTTTGTTCACTTGTACATGATAATGATACGATTATGGGTTTTTTATTCATCTCTTTCACCTTTCCTCACTTTTTCTCTTCTATTGTGGCATTTGAGGGATAAGTTGGCTGGTTATTGGTTTGTTTGTTTTTAGTCTTAGTCTAGTCTAGTATAGTTGGATTGGTGGGCCGGTGGGCTTGGTGTGTTTCGGTTGGGTGGTTGGTTTGGGCTCTTTTCTTTTGTATGTACCGGTATGTATCTAGTCTGTCACTGCTCGCTCATTTTCATTTTCATTTTTTTCCCTCTTCCCTTCTCCATCCGTGTGTGGGCATTTGTGTCGTTTCTTTTTTCTCTTCTTTTCCTTTGTTTTTCCTACGGAATAGGGTTTGAGATTTAGGATCGGATCTGGCTTGATTGGAGGTTAGATTGTTGTAAGGGTTTTTTGGGGATTGGTGAAATTTTAAACGGCTGTCGCTGGGGCGGCATGCTCTCTGAATAATGAGTAACCTGAATGTTCGCCCGCCTCTTGCCCTTTTCCCTTCTTGCAGTCAGCGGGGTGCGGTGCCATAATAGCGAGTAAATTACGATACCAATTTATGAAGGATTCACGTGTGCTCAATCACAAAGTGCAGCATAGTACCGCACCGGCAGTCGATGGGTGTTGAAAGAATTAAGATTGAACACGAGCCAGAGTGTTGAACTTGTGCGGCGCCTTTTAGTCTTGGTTTGGTTTGGTTTGGTTTGGTTATGGTACTGTCGTTTGTGTATATATATATCTTGATTATGACTTGATGTCTGTGTTGTGTTGTGTTTTTTTCATTTTTATTTTCATGCCTTTTTTTGCGCGTATGTTAATACTTGGTACGATATTATGATAATAATATTATACGAGACGGCGGGGTATAGCATAAGTGAGGTGTGGGGGAGGTGGGGAGGGGTCGTTGAAGATTGGAAGAAACTTTCTTCTATAATGGAAACCCTGGTGGTCTCCGCAGATTTGTATGGGATCGCTGGATACTGGTAGATAATATGCAATAGTTTTTTCTTTTTCTTTTTCGATCTCGTATTTGTTTATTTACTCTGAATTTCTTCCCTCTTCCTCTGTGTGTTATTGGTGTGGTATAGCATACAGTAGTGCTCTACAGTGAGTGTTCACTCGGAAGGGTAGAGAGTGAGGGGTATAGTAGTAGTGGCAGTAGTGGTGGTGGTAGTAGTGGTAGCAGTGGTAGTAGTGAAAGCATGACAACAAGTAGAGTGTAGTATTGTGATTGCTCGAATCAATTAATCTCTACACTGAATGTTGATGATCCCATCAAATATCTCGATATAATATATAAACGAAACAAAAGGACTTGAAAAACTTTTCCCTCCCCCAAATATCGTACATTCATACACATACAGTACACCCCCATTCCAGCTAGCTAAGCTTGACACTTCTAACCAACCCCCCTTTAATCCCCGTCGCCTCCCCAGCATACGCCCCCTTCAACCCGCCTTTATACACCGCGCGCACACTGCCCAGCTTCTTCTTGGCCGCCTCATACTTCATCCTCTTTTTAACCCTAGGGTTGCGAACCTCCTTCTTGCGGAAGGGCGTAAGCCCCTTATTCTTCGAAATCTTATATCCAATCGCTCTCTTTCCCCCCGCTTCCCCACCTTCCGTCTCTACTTGGGCGCCGGAACGGAGTGCGTCCCGGGCCCGGTCGTGGGCGGCTTTCTTCATAGCCTTCGTTGCCTTGCCAGAGCCCTTGAGGAGACGCATGTACTCATCCTCCTCCTCCCCTTCCTCCCTCTCATTCCTCCCCTGCCTGCCGGTGGACCCGGCGCCCTCGCCGCCGCTAGAGTAATCCAGATCAGCAGTTGGGTCCGCCGCGCTGCGCTTCCGCGCAGCCTCAGCTTGTAAGCGGATTGCACGCTCCTTCGCACGCTCCTTGTGCGGAAGATCCATGTCTCCCGAGTGTGACTGGGCGGCGAATGCACGCGTGGCGGATTTCGAGACAATTTGCGAGGTGTAGAAGCGGAGGGTGCGTTTTCTGGCGAGTTTGGAAAGAGCGTCGGGATGTGAGAGGTGGGTGGGGTCACCAAAATGCGATGTTGAGGCTGAGGCGGAAGTGGTAGGATGAGGTGGGCGGGCGGTGGGTGTTGGTTTGGAGAAGTCGATTTCAACGTCCGAGCTAGAGAAGTCCGACTCGGGTTTTGCGGATTTTGACTTTGATTTCTTTGATGGCGCTTTCGGAGCTGCACCAGCGGTGATAGAAATCTTAACCTTCTTCTTCTCTGGCTCTCCCTTCCCTTCCTTCACGCCCGCCACCAGTTTCCCATCCTCCTCTTTCCTCTCCTTTTTCTTTTTCTTCTTCACCCCCTGCCCCCTCCGACTGCTGATTTCCTCGACCTCTAGCCCCTTAACAGCCTCCCACATTCCCCTACACTTCATAAGCCCCTCCATAACCCCATGGTCCTGTATTCCTCCCCCCCCCTGCGCAACTTCATCCCCAGCGGTGAGAACAGCAAAATACATGCTCAAAAACCCCAAATACGCACTCAGCGCCCTGAACTTGACAATAGCCACAGAACTCCTAACCGTCTCGCCAACCGCCTCCGCTGCGGCGGCCGAAAGTCCCAATGACGCATGCAGCGGCTCCAACTCCGAAAACTCCTTCGCGAGAAGCGGGAATTCAGGGTGGAGGAGGTGGAGGCGTTTTATCCTCTCTTCTTCGGATAAGGAGGACAGAGGGGCGGAGGGGAGTTGTTCGATTACTTTTGTTGCTGTCGTGGAAACGATAGGAGAAGGAGGATCGGCAGTAGTCCAATCAGCAGCGTTGAACAGAAAATCATTTGCAGAGAGTGACGATAGGTGCTTGGATTGTAATCTTAGTGCCTCGGATTCCTCAGCTTCTTCGGGGGCGCTAGGATCGTTGTAGTAGTCTTTTTTAGAGCCCCCCCAGCCTTCTAGTAGCTCCTCCTCCTCTTTGCCCTTCCCATTTTCATCGTCATCACTATCTTCATCGTGCATATCCTCATCCTCCTCATCCTGATCGGAGGCCTCTGAGCTGGAATACTCCAATTCAAGAACCTCCTCATCGCTAGGTCCGTCTTCTGCTGCTCCAGCATTAGCACTCACTCGCAATTCAAGAGATGGAAGGAAAAAAACCATCAAAAACATCATCCTCTAGGAGTATCTTATCCCTCGATATATGGAAAGCGTCTTCCTCATCCGCGACATCTTCCCATGTTTCTGCCCACCCATTAGCATCATTTCCCCCCCCCCCCGCCCCAGCAAATGAAAGGCATAGAACCTACCAATCGGACCAATCTTTGCGTCGTTAGGATCGATCCCCCTAGGAGCTTTAGGCTGCGCGGAGGTTAGATCCCTGCGCTTCCTCGCCATTGGGTTTTGTTTGTTGGTTGAGATGGAGCGGGTGGATGTGTGGGGGGAGAAGAGTTGATCGGTTGTCAAATTCGGACCGACAAACTAGTCTAATTAGGAAGAAAAAAGTAAAATCCAATGTTGTTGTGGGTGATTATCTAATCAGTTGAATATCTAGAAACTCTTATCTAATCTGATCTAATCTGATACGCCCTCATGCCCAACCCCTCCCAGCGCTGGGTCATAAGCACGATACGAGTACGCTTCCAACAAATCACGCTCCCTCCCGCACCCTTACCCCTACCCCTCCCTCCCTTTCTTTCTTCGATCGCAGCAGAGCCCGCCCACACACACCCACACCAACCCCCATTCAAGCGAGGCGAGATTCCAAATCCAGCCACTTGTTCAACCGACAGAAAGAGCCGCATTTTCACATCATTGGGTTAGCCGTTACCGGTTATCGTACCATTCAATGGACTTGTACCCCGCTCTCAAATGAGGAAGGAGGTCAGCCAATGCGAAAAAAAACCTCATGTGGTTCTTTTTTAGATTTTTTTCTCTTTCGTATAAATGAATGGGTGGTGGGTGGATCCTGCGGGAGTGGGGTGGTTACCAAGATTGGGTCATTGGGGGAGGCTACAGCGAAATATTTCTAGGTGGTTTGTATGGCACTCGGCTCGAGGATCAAAGACATCTTTATTCCTAATGCTAGTGGAGCCACCGCAAATCCAGGCATCAGAGGGCGATATGTACAGTTGGAGGAAGGGGTGGAAATGAAGATGAAGAGCAAAGGACCAAACGCCGACCTGAAAAGATACATAAATACAAAGGAAGAAAGTGGGAGCAAAAGGTGCAGGAGGACCGGTCGAGGTAGTGGGCTAAAAGAACTCCCGAAAAACCAAGAAAAACCCCAACAAGAAACAAGCAACTCAGAAAAGGCCAACGGGAAAAAAAACACATCAAGAAGAATCAATACACTTCGGCTTCAGCCCATTAAGCATATACTCCTCCCACTTCCCCTTGACAAACAAAACGCCCCTATACTCGGCTCCACCTCCGTCATTCCTCTCACCGAGCAGCACTTCAGTATAAACCCACAACAGCATCAACACCCCCGCACTAATAGAGAACAAGGGCGCGACAAAGGGACTAAAAATATGCACGAGAACGAGCCTCCGCCCTGCAAAGTCCTCTGCTACTGGGAGGGTCGATCGCCGGGGTTTGTCTGGATATATGAACCTCAGATGCAGTAGCAGCAGGAACGCAAGGCTAGCATGCGCGCTGCGAGACAAGAATCGGGCATTAGACGAGAGAAACGATCGGATTGGAAAGGTGAACGTCGATAGGAGGAGGACTAGAACCGTGTACAGGGTGTTGAAGAGACAGAGAAAAGGGCTCACAAGAGCCAAGTAGACCTAATTCACTACGTTAGCGGACGCGGGGTTTCGGGTGATTCGCATGAGGAATGAGAGGACGGGAATGTGGATAGTAAAGAGAGTGTGGGGGGGTACCAATACTCTCCACACATATGATGAAGCTTCGCGTGAATGCTCGCCCAAGGATTCTAACTCGTACTCTCGAGATTCATCGCGAGGGGTTACTGAAGATGGTATTCCTCCGTTGGTTCGCTGATGCTGCTGCGGGGTTGCGGGAGGCCGGGAAAAAGCCACCTCTCGGGTCATCGTTTCGTCCACCCCACCACTACCACCACTACGACCATTCCCACCACTTCCATCGCTCAAAGGATCAGAGCTCCCTTCTCCACCACCGCCAACATTTTCACCCCTTTCGATATCTGCACCACTCTCTGCATCACCACTCTCCCCCTTTCCCTTCCCCTTCCCATTCCCATTTCCATTTCGGTTCAACCCAGCCCCATCTATTGCTGTTGTTGTTCCCGCCCCTGCTATCATCGTGGCAGTAGAAGTCGAAGCCATACTAGCCCCAGCACCCCCCTTCCCCCTCCCCATCGCCTTTGTCCTCACCGTCGCATCGCGATCACCCCAATCCCCATCTACCACTGCTCCCTGAGCTCCCTCCTCGTGCGACCGATTATAATTCTCGCGGGGCGTCATGCATGCAATGCAGAAGATCCGACCAGTACGGTACGCGGGCACACCACACGCGGGCACAGGGTGTACGGTACAATAGCACGAGCGCGGTAACGAACTAGAAAAAGGAAAAGCCCAAAAAGAATAATAAAAAAAGAAAATAAATTGAAAAGCAGAGAACAAATAAATACGGTAACCGTTACAACGTCTTTTTTTCTCCCCTCCCTTTTTTGTTCACAGCGGCGATGGGCGGCGGGGAAGGTAGGTAGGTACCGATGCGAATAAATATTCAATCGATGTAGGAGTGAAAGGCGACCGACAAGTATCTCATGGCGAAGCGGGACGAAAGATCAGGAGAAGATGCAGAATGACAGGGAGAAACCAAAATAGTGTCACCACCACTCTTCTCTCCTCTCATATCTGGTATGAAGGAGAGAAAAAGAGGAAAAAAAGAGGGAAGAGGAAGAAGGGCGAAAGGAAAGGGCCGAACCCAACCCACCTTTCGCACACCAGTTTAAACTCGAACCTACAGCACCAAGCAAAGTAAAAGAGCAAAGCAGCAGCGGCGCGCCGAGATAAAACCAAGAGTTTTTTTTCTCTTCTGCGTTGTGTGATTTTCGTGTTCGATTTAAACCAACGAAGAAAAAGCCTTTTGCGGCCAAGAGATTGGAAAAGGATTAAAAAAGAAAAAGAGAAGCCCGTGGTGGAGGATATTTGGCTTGGGCGGGCAACATACAGCCAGCAAGCAGCTCCCTCTCTCCCTTTCCCCTTCTCTTCCTTTCCCTTTCCCTCCCTTCCCTGGTGATGCCCAGCAATTGGGATTATTATTTTTTATTGCGCCCAGAGGTTTGGCATTGGCATAATCTGGGCAATATCTGGGCATTTCCTGGGCATTCCCTCGGCTTTGTCTTATCTTATCCTGTCCTGTCTTGTCGGTTGGTAACTTAATGCCCTCCTCTTCCAGCGCACCAAGCTAAGCCAAACGGTTCGGACTCGGTTCTTGGTCTTGAGTGCGTATATGGTTTCCCATCTTTGCCCTTCCCAAGACGAAAAACTTGTTGTATTATACTCGTTATTGTGTTCGGCTGTTGGGGCGAAGTGAAGAAAAGAGGGGGGTCTTAGGAGGTGAAGGAAAGGTGGGAGAAAAAAGAAAGGCTCGGTGGATCAGACAGATCTGATCAGCTCCTTTTTTTTTAGACTTAGACTATCCCTTCCAAGTTCCCACTCTTCCCTTTTTCCCTTTTTTCTTTTCTTTTTTTCCCGTTTGTGGGGACCCCGACATCCCCCCTTTCACCTACTCGTACACTTTCTTCCTCGCTTACCCAAGTACCGTAGACACTGGAGTCACCATGCCCGCCGTGGGCACGGACGAGGACATGAAGAGAGGGAGAGGGAGTAGCGTGTGTGTGTGTGTGTGTGTGTGTTATGGTACCGTATGGGATGGAAAAGAGTAGAACCCGAATAAAGCATTCCTGGGAAGAGGTACGGCATCTTACCGCACCACCGGCAGGCCGGGGAAGAGGAAGAAGAAGAGAGGAGGGAGAAGAAAAGAAAAAAAAAGTAAAGTCGGTTTTGAAAGATGGAATCGCATGGGAATCATAGGGTGGGGGATATTCGAGGCCGCAGCGTGCGACGTTCGTGAATATGCGCTTGGGAGTGTCGAGCTAACCGTACCGTACCGTGCTCCCATCAAACCCTCAAAAAAGAAAAAAGAATGGAGGGAAAACCCAACAACTCCATCCAGCCCAGCAGAATGCCTTGAACTTCCCCAAGTATGATATGATACGAGTGCGAGCATATACGGTGCTTATTGTATAATAATTATGTATGCCTAAAAATCAACCAACCTCATCTTTCCTCCTCCTCCTCCTCCTCCTCCTCCTCCTCCTCAGGCACCCTCAGGCACCCAAAACTTAATCTCCGTTATTAATCAAATTATTTATTATTCTGGCGATGGGGCACGGTACTAGTATGATAACTCAATGTGTGGCCCTCACCCCGCGCGCGCCTCAGCTACCGGTACATTGCAACCCCAGCCCTAAAGTAAATACCCTACAGTACCGTTTCTTACCGGACCTATCCGCACGTGTGTGTGCTGTACCGTATCATACTGTAATCTCCGCAACCCAACCAACCCAACCAACCCCATCCCCCCCCCCTGCTCTGGTATTCATTCGCTAGATTACCGGTATTACCCAGTACTTTGCCGGTTTGGTGGTGGTGGTGGTCGTGGGTGGTGTTCTATTTTTTTAATATATATTTCGCTGAGATGTTGCAGCGGTGTAACTCAAGTTTTTGTGTGTTGTATGGTGGGTGGGTAGTGGTGATGGATATGGGTTGTAGTGGTGGACTCGGTATGGGAGATGTATGATAGCGGAAAGACGGAAATAGGCGGGGTGCATTATAAAAGCGCAAGAGGAGGCTACATGAGAAGCTGCCGAGCAAATACCACCGCAGAACTTAATTTGTATCGTGACGTCAAGATACGGTGCGTCAAAAAAATAAATAGGCACAGTAATCAGGTAGTACCGGTAAGTCATATTTGAAGGAGAAGGAAGGCATGGTAATGTAATCAAGCCAACCAATCAATCAGTCGCCAGGAACAGACAAACAAAACACTTCACAATGGGACGAACTACCATCAATCAGGAGGAAGAAAGACTTTCCAGAATCACATATCTTAGCGGTCTACCGTAGTTTGCTCTCACACGCCACACAGACACTTCCCCCATTCCACGGGAATCGTACAAGACCTTTTTTTTGATCGAATGGAAGGAGGCGAAAGGGAAAGAAAAGAAAAAGTTAGGAAAAAGAATAAACAACCATGATACCAAAGCAAAATTGAGACAAGAAAAGTAGTAGAGGAGAAAAGAACACAAGATAATCGCTACCACTTCGATTGGGGGAAAAAAGAGTAAGACTAAAAGAACAGGTATGGTGGTTACGAAGAAGAAGAAAAAGAAAACGACTGACAGATTTGAACCCGACAGCACTCCTTTCCTTCTCCCCAGAGTAAGGTGTAAAACGAGAAATACAAAACAAACATTAACTTTCCTGAGAATGAACAAAGGGCACAAGTCGTTGCTTTAATTGTCTCCGGGGGCCCCTCCCCCCCCTGAAATACCATTCGTGCCATTACCCGCTGGGCTATTGTTTTCCTTCACTTGAACGCCTGGATTCCGATCGGCATCTCCCATTCCTTCGTCATCGTAGTCCTCATCCAATTCTACCTTCCTCGCCGCAGGCTCTATAATCTCCTTACGGTCGTCCCGGGGAGCTTCCGACATCCGATGGGCTTCAGTAATCCGTGGAGGGGGCTCCGACATTCGCGGCGCGTCGTTGATAGGTGGCAGCGGCTGGTGACCTAGCACAGGGGGCACATTTGGCGTATGCAGAGGTGCTGGAGGAGGCCCATGGTGGTAGTCCTCCCTCGGCCTCTCCGACGAGCTCCGTCGCCGCTCCGGACGATGTGGTGAGGTAACTCGCACAGGCGGCGACTGGCGGTGATGGCGCATATCATCCATCCTAGCCCTGGCCTCCTCTGAGGCTGGCTTCTTCCCTATGCCTTGTCCCTCCTCTTCTTCCCACTCTCTTGTCCGTTTATTGTGATGAATTTTCTCGTCCCGCTCACGTGCAGCGGCTTCCGCAGCCATTGCAGCTGAAGCTGGTGGCGGAGCCCCGCCGGCGATACCACCCAGTGATGAAGGGTGGTGAGGGTGGTGAGTGTATGTATTAGGAGATGGCAGTCGATCATCAACAATAGGCTTAACATCTGGTGGGGGGCTCGCTCCACGGCCACCATAAGAAGGGAGAGAAATCGCACCAGGGTTATTAGAGGTTGGGGGAAGAATGTGGGGGTTATGATGTGGGTTTAGGATACGATTTGGAGGTGGTTGTTGCTGTTGCTGTTGCTGTTGTTGTTGTTGTTGCTGCTGCTGCTGTTGCTGAGATTGCTGTTGTGGTGGGGGGCCTTGCAGAGATGGGGGGGGATAGCCGGTATGAGGAGAATGGTTAGGGAATTTGGGAGAGGGAGACAATCCACGCCTCAGTTGAGTGTGCCTACTATCTTCCACCGGTCTACGTATTTCATCAGGGCTGTGGGCCATATGACGAGGCGGTTGAGGTGGTTGAGGAGGGACATCAGTCGGTCGATATGATGACGGATTCGGGGGCTGTGGGATTTGGGGGAGTGTTGGTGGGGGACCGGAGGGTGCGGGTGGGGGTGCTTGGGGCGCTTGCGATCCCCATTGCGGTCCTGGAGGTCCACCAACCCCAGCAGCCTGGTACGCTTGGGGATGTACGTCCTGCGGGGGGGGCGCTGAGGCTTGATGTTGAACACCGGAGGATTGGCCATTGCGCAGAAGTGAAAGACGAGCTTTGATGTGCTGGTTGGTGGGGTCGAGCTCGGCTGCGCGTTGGTAGGCGTCCAGGGCATCATTCGTCTGGTTATTGCAAGACTCATACTGCCAGGGGTTAGCGCAATTCTTAACCATCATAGCACACGTGTGATCGAGGACAAAATTACCAAGGTTCCCAAATCATACCAAACCTCTGATATGTATGGATTCAACCTGATAGCCCGAGAATAGGCATCAAGAGCATCACGATATTGGTTTATCTGATAATAGAGGACACCAATTGAGCACCAGAAAGTCGGGTTGCGACCGTCGCGATAAACAGCCTGTTGATAGGCCTCGTAGGCCTTCGGGTACTTTTGTTGCGACATGTAGCATCGCCCGAGCAAATACCAACTTTGGGCATCGGAATTGTCTACAATGGTATCCTATCAGCTTCATCCAATCAATAGCGCTATGGAGATCAAATTCCTACCAGCACTAACAGACTTCTCCAAGTATTCAATGGCTAATTCCTGACTCGAAAAGCTGTTGTTCTGCTGGTGGTGAAGCCAACCGAGCTGCTGAAGAACCTTGGCATGGTTAGGGTCAGAATCAAGGACTCTCATGTAGGCATCCTTTGCCGATGTATACTATGAAGCAATTAGTCTCAACAAGCGCAGACAAGATCAGTCAAAGGGAATTTCCCAAGTTCACTTACGTCCTTTTGTTGTTCATAAACGTGCCCGATCTGAAACCAGATGTCCTCCTCGGTCAAGGGGCGTGGGGGATCGGCAACGATGTACCGGAAACACTAAAACCACATGTTAGATAAAGGTAATTCATATACACATATACCGGCCACATACTTCCAAGCTCTGACGATATTTTTCCTGTTGTTTGTAAATTATGCCAAGCCTAAAATAAATCTCATTCGCCTTCTCGAAATTAGGTTCCATGCGCATCACTTGAGAAAACGCTTCTTCCGCATGTTCTAATGACCCATAACGGTCGTACAGAATCCCGATCCCATACCAAAGTTTCGGCTCCTAGAAAAGGAGAGAAAAAGAGTTAAGTCAATTGAGCACAACTTAGGGTTACCGCAGACAGAAAAATACCTTCGGGTCACGCAAATGATACAGGGCTTGCTGGTAAGCCGAGTAGGCTTTTTGCAATTCATCCATCATCAAATAGCAATGGCCCAAACTACCCCAGATGTCTCCATTGCTTCCGTCTAGATTTAAAATACTTTGCAGGTATTCGACGGCCTTGGCAAATTGTTCTTTGGTACGAAGAATACAGGATATAGAGTTCATTGCTGGGATGGAATACGGGTTTTGGCGAAGGGCATTCTCATACGCGGCCATTGCCCGATCCAGATCACCCATCAATTCGGTAACGCTACCTAGACAAAGAGTTTAGCGCAAGGAGTAACATAAGAGCAGAAAGGGCGAAAGCCAGGGGCAATAGCAACATACCAATTTGAAGCCATACCGCCTCGTTCACTTGTGTCAACTGCTGAAAAGCAGTCGGTTTCGACTGTTGCTGTTGTATTGACTGTGGAGGATGCCCATTTGTTTGATGTAAAGCCTGGGGTTGTCCCGGCGAAGTTGTGTGCTGGACACTAGCCATGTCCACAAAATATATCGGCTTTATCCAAGAGAAGAAAGGAAGGAGTGAAGCGCAACGTGCGGCGAATTAAGAAAGTTGAATAAATGGATAATCTTGCTATTAGTTGGAATGGATAAGAGGAGGGAAAGAAAGGGAAAAAAAGGCCGACCGGCAGTTGATCAGTATTGGGTAAAGGTTGGCTTCTTTTTTTCTTTTAAAAAAAGAGTCGCAGGTGGGTTATTCTTTTGGAAAAGAAAAGGAATAGAAAAACAAGAGCTACCAGGGGGATGTCGTTTAAAAAAAATTTACCAGGCAGCGGTCAAGTTTGCTAGACTATCACGTTGCGAAATGTATTGTAACGTTAAGATTCGTAAGGGTGGAGAAAACTCAAAGCTTGCAAGCGAAGTGTCGACTAAAGACGAAAAAAAGATAAAGATAAAAATAAAAATTCTAGCGAGAACAAGATGGTGATGATTGGGAACCCAAAGTACTAGAAGCAACGGCCGATAGTGTGTCCTTTCAATCTGGTTGCCAGTTCGGACGGAAGAGGCAGAAGAAGGGACTCGCGACGCGACAAATGACGATGATATGTACGGCTAAGACGTTATAGAGAATGAGGGGTAGTGGCAGGCGAGGGGAGAATAACTCTTCCGGCGATGAATGGTGGTTGGTGACGATGATGATGATGATAGATGGAAATTGTTAGGGTAACGGGTTGTGGTTGATGGGGTTTGATGGGTTGAGGGTTTGATGGGGTTGTGGTTGTGGATTGTGGATTGTGGATTGTGGTAGTAGCGGGTAGGGTAGTGGTAATGGGGTTGTCTTGGTGGTGGTGGTGGTGCTGCACTGGGTGGGTTGGCTGTGGTGGTTGCTGCTGCTGGTTTAGGGTCGTATGTACCGTGGCGGCAGGGCGATAGACTGAATAATGGATTGTGGTTGCTTTACTTCCCGTTGTAAAGGAGCGGAGTTGTTCAGGACCAGCAGCAAGCTTGATGAAGGCGGAGAGGGAAGGGAAGGGAAGGGAAAGGAAGAGAGGGAAAGAGGAAGGGAGGAAGGGGGAAGGAAGAGGAGGAGGAGAGGAGGAGAGGAGGAAAGGAGGGAGAGGAGAGGAGAGGAGAGGAGGAGGGAGAGCAGCAAGAAAGCGAGCAACGAGCAGCAGCAGCAAGCAGCAGCAGTAAGAGTGGAAGCAGCAAGCAGGAAGCAGCGACGACAGGACGCACAGCGGTGAGGTTGGCGAAATAGTGGTAGGGAAAAAAAGGCTCGGGGAGTGGTCACACAGAACGGCAGTACTGCAGCGGCAGGGAAGAGCGAAAGGGCGGAGACAAGAGGCAGCAGCCACCCACCACCCATCCTGCTCGTCTGGGAGCAAAAGTGGATGAAACTCGCACTGTTGTCTTGGCATGCAGCTGCTTAGCGCAGTCCAGGGAAGAAGGGGGGGGGGTGGGAGGGTGTGGCACCGGATTTTCTGTTTTTTTTGTTCTGCATGTCTGTAAGCTGTATGTATGTCCTGCCTGCAAACTATTAAACCTAGCCCGAACTGATGCCCCACACTCAGACTGGTCTTCACTCCCACGAGGGCAACACCGCAACGCAGAAACCACTTCCTCCAATTCTAGCACCGCAACCACTGCCACACACACACCACATCTATCGTCCGCTCGATTACTGTAGCACCCCATCTTTCTTTCCACCACACCCAACCCAACCCAACCCACAGCTACCATCCAGGAGCATACCGTCGAATTCACCTTCCACCCACCCCTTCCCTCACACACCCAAAAATTATGATAGACCACAGGAAATCACTATACTAGTACTGTAGATTCATTCGTTCACCCACACTCAACACTCGCCCACACCGCACACAGAATCTCCCCCCTCTCCTTCTCCTTCCAAGACGGACAGGAGAAATGAATAAAGAAAAATAAAAAATTACGCTATGCTGTAGAAATCCCCATCGAAGATCCTCCTTTTACTTCAGGCAATCCTCGTACCGGTGCTAGCCTGGTCACAATTGGTTCATGGTGTCGTTATCCTCCTCCCCCCCCCCAACCCCCGGCGACT
>Ga0307513_10001290_pt1 | contig 36243 bp, 37 predicted proteins | sample 15_EM_MG_FD_202174 | JGI IMG/M metagenome (GOLD analysis project Ga0307513, IMG submission 202174) | Populus trichocarpa ectomycorrhiza microbial communities from riparian zone in the Pacific Northwest, United States - 15_EM | ecosystem: Host-associated > Plants > Roots > Unclassified | place... | reverse complement strand
TGCGCGAGCTCACGTATCTGACGTCGACACGGTCGAACACCGCGGTGGCCCGGCCGAAGATGAAGTCGGTGTCGCCCTGGACGAAGGAATCCCGGAAGTACTGCCGGGCGGTCTGGGTCGTGGCGGTGGTGTTGGCCAGCAGCGAGTCCTGATTGCCCAGCACCCGGATGTTTTCGTAGATCTGTCGGTCACCGGCGGCAGACAGGGCGACGGCGGACTGGTTGCCGCTGGGGTAGGTGTCCTCGACGTAGTCGTTGGCAAAGGTCAGGTTCGTGGCCTGGAAATCGGCGGCGAAGGCGGCGAACGTCGCGCTGCCGCCGGTGCCGTAGGTGGGCGACGCCAGGTTCGGGCTACAGGGGTTGGCGCTGCTCCCGACCGGCTTCGGCGCCGGGTTGGCGTGGTTGTTCACGATCACCGTGCCGGCGGCGTTGCGAGCAGTGCCGTACAGGGTGATCGGTGGGGCCGTGGTGGGGACGCAGACCACCTCCCGATGAACGCCGGGACGGACGGCGATGTACTGCCGCTGGTCACGGCCGGCGGTCACCGCGGCGTCGATCGCCGACTGCACCGTCGGGTAGCTACCGTCCGGGTCGACGACGTAGTCCGCGGCCCGCTGGAGCCGGATCGGCCGCGGCCTCCAGTCGCCGAGATAGTCGGCCGGGGTCAGGTCGGCGGCCTGCCGGGCCGTGAGCTGGGGCCGGGTTGCGCTGATGGCCGGAGCGACAGTGGCCAGAGCGACAGTGGCCGGAGCGACGGTGGCCCGAGTGACGGTGGCCGGAGTGACGGTGGCCGGAGCGGCGGCGGTACCGACCGATGCCGTCGCCGCTGTGATGATCGCGGCGACGACCGGCGCACCGATGAGCCGGGCCCGGGAGTGAGCTCGCATGCCCGCAATGATCCAGTTGAGGGCTGGAGCCCGACTAGAACCTTTCCCGGTTTACCCGCCGCGCCGAAGTTTGGTGCCAGAGCGACGCCAGTTGAGCCACTCAGTGAAATTGGTGAGCCAAGATGGCTTGCAATGGCACCACAGTGGTGCCACTGTAATGCCATGGAACTCACGCCGTACGTTGACGCAGTCCGCACCGAGCTTGCGGTGGCCGCCGAGGCCGGGGGACCAGAGGCACGTGCTCTGGCCGAACGGCTGGCCGCGCCGCTGGAATCCGCGATTCGCCTCACGCTGCTGGACGCGCTGTCGGCTGCGGCCAGCGAAATCACCCGTGACCTCGCACCGGGATCGGTTGATCTCCGGCTGCGGGGGCGCGAGCCCAGCTTCGTCGTGACGCCGGCGCCCGCCGAGCGTCCGTTCGAAGAGACCACCGAGCCGGATAAGCCGGCGCCGAGTGCCGCAGTGCGGCCCCCGGTGGACGGTGACGAGGGTGCGATGACCCGGATCAACCTTCGGCTCGGCCAGGAACTCAAGGACCGAGTGGAGGACGCCGCCCGCGAGGCGATGCTCTCGGTCAACGCCTGGCTCGTCCGGGCCGCTGTCGCCGCGTTGGCAGCGGACGAGGCCGGAAGTCGCCCCCAAAAGCGCGCCCCACGCGGCAATGAGAGCTACAGCGGCTGGGTGCGGTAAGCCCACCTCGCACTGCCCGACCAACCACCTGACCTGCGGGGGAGACCTCGCGACCCAATCCGGAGGACTGTCATGCCCATTTTCACCACCCCGAAGCCGATCACCGCGACCGTCGAGATCGTCGTTGGCGATGTCCGGGTGTTCGCCAGCGACCGTGACGACACGGTTGTCGAAGTCCGCCCCAGCGACGCTTCTCAGGAGCAGGACGTGCGGGTCGCCGAGCAGACCCGGGTCGAGTACTCGGCCGGCCGACTGCTGGTCAAGGCACCCAGGCCGCGCAACTTGGGCCTGTTCGGCAAGGTCGGGTCGATCGATGTCACGATCGAATTCCCGACCGGCTCGGACCTGGAGGCCGACGCCTCGGTCGCGGCCTTCCGTTCGTCGGGTCGCCTCGGTGATTGCCGGATCAAGACCGCGACCGGGGACATTCGGCTGGAGGACACCGGCCCGCTGAACCTGGACACCGGCGCCGGACTCGTCGTCGTGAACCACGTGGCCGGCGACGCAACAGTGAGCACCGGCACCGGCAAGGTCCGGGTCGCCCAGATCGACGGCAGCGCGGTGATCAAGAACTCCAACGGTGACAACTGGGTCGGCGAGATCCAGGGCGGGCTCCGGGCGAACACCGCCAACGGGGACATCTCCGTTGACCGGGCCCACGACGACCTCACCGCCGCCACCGCCAACGGCGATCTGCGCGTCGGCGAGGTGGTGCGCGGTTCGGTCTCACTGAAGACCGCCATGGGCCAGATCGAGATCGGCATCCGGACCGGGAGCGCCGCCCGAGTTGAGGCGCGCACTGCTTTCGGCCGGGTGCAGAACCACCTGGAGAGCGTGTCGGGCCCGGAACCGTCCGACCAGAAGGTCGACGTGCGTGCCCAGACCAGCTACGGCGACATCGTCATCCGGCGTTCGTAACCGAAACTCATCTTTAGGAGCAAAAGTGACCACGACAATGCCCGTTAGGCAAGGCATTTCGGTGACCGGGCTGAGGAAGTCCTACGGCTCGAAGCTGGTCCTGGACGATGTCGACCTCACCGTTGCCGAGGGAACGGTCTTCGCCCTGCTCGGCCCCAACGGCGCCGGCAAGACCACCATGGTGCAGATCCTGTCCACCCTGATCGGCGCCGACGCTGGAGTGGTCAGCGTGGCCGGCCATGATCTGTCCACCGATCCCGGTGCGGTGCGAGCCGCGATCGGGGTCACCGGTCAGTTCTCGGCGCTGGACGAGCTGCTGACCGGCGAGGAGAACCTGCAGCTGATGGCCGACCTGAACCACCTGCGCCGGGCCGAGGGCCGCCGGCGCGCGGCCGAGCTGCTCGAGCGTTTCGATCTGGTCGAGGCGGCCCGGAAGCCGACGTCGACCTACTCCGGCGGGATGCAGCGTCGACTCGACCTCGCGATGACCCTGGTCGGAACCCCGCGGGTGATCTTCCTCGACGAGCCCACCACCGGGCTGGATCCGCGCAGCCGCCGGACCATGTGGCAGATCATCCGCGATCTCGTGGGCGACGGCGTCACCATCTTCCTGACCACGCAGTACCTCGACGAAGCCGACCACCTCGCCGACCGGATCGCCGTTCTCGATCAGGGACGGTTGGTGGCCGAGGGCACTGCGGCCGAACTCAAGCGCCGGGTCCCCGGTGGTCACGTCCGGTTGCAGTTCGCCGACCTGGCCGGACTCGACTCGGCCGCTCGAGCCCTGGCCGGCTCCACCCGCGACGAGGCGGCCCTCGCCCTGCAGGTGCCCAGCGACGGCGGGGTGCAATCGCTGCGAGCGCTGCTCGACCGACTGGACGACGAATCGATTGACGTCAATGAGCTTTCGGTCGAGATGCCGGACTTGGACGACGTATTCCTGGCTCTCACCGGCCACAACGACAAGGAAGGAAGTGTGCTGCGATGAGCACGATGTCCCTCTCCGTGACCGACTCGGCGACCATGCTGAGGCGCAATCTCAAACACATCGTCCGTTACCCGTCGATGACGGTGCTTCTGGTCGGGATGCCGATTCTCTTCCTGCTGCTGTTCGTCTACGTCTTCGGCGGAACCCTGGGCGCCGGCCTCGGCGTCCCCTCCGGTGGCCGAGCCGAATACGTGAACTACGTGACGCCCGGGATCATCCTGCTGACCGTCGGCACCGGTGCCGCGGGCCCGGCGATCTCGGTCGCTATGGATATGACCGGCGGCATCATCGCCCGGTTCCGCACCATGGCCATCGCCCGCACCGCCGTCCTGACCGGACATGTCCTCGGCGGCATGATCCAGACCTTGTTCAGCATCGCCGTTGTCATCCTGGCCGCGGTGGGTGTCGGCTTCCGGCCGCAGGCCTCACCGATCGAGTGGCTCGCCACGATCGGCATGCTCGTGATGATCACCTTCGCTCTCACCTGGCTGTCCGTTGCCCTCGGTCTGGTGAGCGGGAGCGTTGAGACCGCCAGCAATCTGCCCATGTTCCTGACGTTCCTGCCGTTTCTCGGCAGCGGGTTCGTGCCCACCGACTCGATGCCGACCGTGCTGCGCTGGTTCGCCGAATACCAGCCGTTCACGCCGATCATCGAGACCCTGCGCGGGCTGCTGCTGAACCAGCCGATCGGCAACAACGCCGTGCTCTCCATCGCCTGGTGCGTGGCGATCGCGCTGTTGGGCTACCTGTGGGCGAAGCGCCTGTTCAACCGGCGTGCCACCGTCTGAGGCAACGAAGTCAAGCAACGACTAACTGAGGCCATCACGAACCGGGTGCCGGGAGAGCGGGAGTCAGCCGCCCCCCGGTTACCCGGTTCCGGCATCCTGGCCCTGCCAGTACCCCGATGGCGGGACATACCCAAGGCTGCCGCGGTGTTGTGACCCGGCGAGCGCGGAACCGAGCGCGGAACCGCACGCCCGTCCAGGAAAGGACCACAGCATGCCGACTATCTCCGGTGGAACCTTGAGCCTCGCCGACGACCTGACCATCACCCGGATGGGGTACGGGGCGATGCAGTTGGCGGGGCCGAACGTCTTCGGACCGCCACGCGACCGCGACGAAGCGATCGCGGTCCTGCGCGAGGCCGTCGAGCAGGGCGTCACGCACATCGACACCAGCGACTTCTACGGCCCGACCGTGGTGAACGAGCTGATCAGGCAGGCGCTGCACCCGTACCCCGAGGCCCTGCAGCTGGTCACGAAGGTCGGTGCCCGGCGTGGCCCGGGCGGCGCGTGGCTGCCGGCGCAGGAACGGCAGGACCTCATCGACGCCGTCCACGACAACCTCACCCACCTCGGTGTCGACGCCTTGGACGTGGTGAACCTGCGGCTTCATGCCCACGACAACAGCCCGGACGCCTCGATCGCCGACAGGTTCGGGGTGCTGGCCGAGCTTCAACAGCAAGGGCTGATCCGCCACCTGGGCCTGAGCGATGCCTCCTCCGCACAGGTCACCGAGGCACAGGCGATCGCGCCGGTGGTTACCGTGCAGAACCTGTACAACGTCGCCAACCGGCAGGACGACGAACTGGTCGACCGGTGCGCGAAGGAGAACATCGCCTATGTGCCGTTCTTCCCGCTGGGCGGGTTCAGCCCACTGCAGAGTGACGCGTTGGTCTCGGTGGCCGCGGAGCTCGAAACCTCGACCCAGCAAGTCGCGCTGGCCTGGCTCCTGCAACGCTCACCCGGCATCGCGCTGATTCCCGGCACCTCCTCGAGGGCGCACCTTCGGGAGAACCTCGCCGCCGCGGACCTGCAGCTGCCTGCCGACGCGATCGCCGAACTGGACGGCATCGGGTCCCAGCGGTAGATCAACTCAGGTCGCCGTCGGGCCCCAGCTGCTGGGTTGGCCGGTCGCTGATCGGTGGCTCACGCGCCGGGCTGCTCGGCGGCCAGCAAGCCGAAGGTGACCTCGTCGACGAAGGCACCGTTCGCCCAAGCTGCCTCCCGCAGGGTGCCTTCGAGGGTGAAGCCGGCGGCCTTGGCGGCGTGGATCATCGCCTCGTTGTCGGCCAGGGTTCCGAGCTGTAACCGGTGCAGGCCACGGGTGTCGAAGCCGTAGCGGACCAGGACTCTGACCACGTCGGTGCCCAGGCCGCGGCCGCGGAACGAGGGACGCAAGGTCACTCCGAGATTGCCGGACCGGTTGTGCAGGTCGATGCCCCACAACTGGGCGGCACCGGCCACCTCGTCCGAGTCCAGATCGACGACCGAGAACAGGGCCACGGTGTCGGACGGCTCGGTGATGGCGAATGGTGAATCGTCTGAGTCCGGTGAGATCGGCAGCCACGGACGGGTGTTCGCCCGCGAGCGGACCACAACGTCGTCGTAGAGCTCGGCATGCAAGATCGGGGTGTCCGCAGCGTGCCGTGCCCTGAGGCCTACTTTGTCGCCGCGCAGCATGAGAAATCCTTTCAGAAAGCCTCGTTGATTCGCTGGAAGAGCAGATGGTCCTGCCACTGCCCGTCGATGCGCAGGTATTTCCGGGCCGCGCCAATGCTTTCAAAGCCGTTGCGCTGCAGAACCCGCTGGGATCCAAGGTTGTGCTGAAGTGTGCTGGCCTGCAGGCGGTGCAGCCGGGAGTCGTCGAAGGCGATCGTGACCATCGCGGCGACGGCCGCCGTGGCGATACCCCGGCCGTTCCAGGACTGGCTGACCCAGTACCCGAGGTCGCCGGAGTGGAATGCGCGCCGAACGATGTTACTGACGACGATCCGGCCGACCAGCTCGCCGTCGCTGAGGATCACGTACGGCAACGCCGCGCCGTCAAGGTGTTGCTCCGTCAACTGCGCGATCTCGCGACGCTGATGCTCCAGGCTGAAGTACTCGTCCGTGCGCGCCGGCTCCCACGGCGCCAGGAAGTCCCGGTTCACGCGCAGCACTTCAACGAGCGGTTCGGCGTCGCCCGCTGACATGAGTCGGATGGAAAGGGTCACGGCGCACGATCCTAGACACGCTGAACGGATAACTTGACCAGATGGGACAGGACGAACGGCTCCGTCACGCTGCGTCGTTCGGCGCGGCGGCAACCGCGTACGCCGAGCACCGCCCGGACTATGCGCAGGACGCGGTGCGCTGGGCGCTGGAGTCCGCGCCCGGCTTACGGGTGCTCGACCTGGGCGCCGGAACCGGCAAGCTCACCGCCACGCTGGTTGCGGTGGGCGCCGACGTCACCGCGGTCGAGCCCGACCCGGCGATGCTGACCGAGCTGCGCCACGCCCTGCCGGACGCCCGTGCCCTGCCGGGTAGCGCCGAGGCGATACCGCTGCCGGACGCGTCCGTCGACGCCGTGCTGGCCGGCAACGCCATGCACTGGTTCGACATGGCCGTCGCGGGGCCAGAGATCGCCAGGGTCCTGGTCCCCGGTGGCATCCTGGCCGGTCTGTGGAACGTCATGGACGACCGGGCCGACTGGGTTGCGGGGCTGGCGCGGGTCGGTGGCAGCGCGGCCATCGGCCCGCGCGACACGCCCACCAGCTGGCGCGCCGCGACGGCAGACCTGCATCTTCCCAAGACCGGCGCGGCCGCCCGGTTCGGCTCTCCCGAGCAGGCCGAGTTCCCGCACGGGCAGCGTCGCACGGCCGACTCTCTGGTGGCGACACTGGCAACGAGGGCGGGGATGCTGGTCATGCCGGAACAGGAACGAGAGGCCGCCCTCGGCCGGATCCACGCTTTCCTGGAGAGCAGACCGGAGACTATGGACGGCGAATTCACCCTCCCGATGCTGACCTGCGTGCTGCGCGTCCGGCGGCTGTGAAAGGCACCCGGACGATGACGTCAAACCGTCCGGGTGAAGACGGCTTTGTGCTCGGGTCAGGCGGCCAGGTGGAAGGTGCTCGCGAAGCGGTTGAGGAGGTCGCCGCGACCGTGCAGCACCTCGACCACGCCGGTCGCGATCGCGCGATCGGGGGCCAGCTCGCCGGAGATGAGCCGGTGGATGCCCGGCCCAGCGGCGAAGGCGAGGTCGACCGGTCCGTCCCCGCGGGTCACGTCGAGGGTGGGGCCGTCCACCCGGATGAGCAGCTCGGCGGCACCGAAGCGGGCCGCGTAGGCGGTCGCCGGCAGGTTCGCCGCCACCTGCGGGCGGAAGGCGGTGCGCAGGTCCATGGTCATCGAGTCAGGGGTGATGATCTGCTCCTGGCGCGGATCGCCCATCGCCTTGAAACCCCAGGCACCGAGCGCGAGCACGACCGGTTCGAGCTCGTGGCCGTAGGCCGTCAACTCGTAGACAATGACGCGCAAGCGCGGCACCCGGCGGATGACGCCGGCCGCCTGCAGCTCCTTGAGCCGCGCCGCCAGGATGTTGCTCGGGATGCGAGGAAGCCCCGCGGCGAGCTCTCCATAGCGGCGCGGCCCGACGAGCAGGTCGCGCACGATGAGCAATGCCCAGCGTTCGCCCACGAGCTCCAGGGCCCGCGTGATGCCGCCGTACTGCCCGTAGTCACGTGCAGCCATCGAGCTCAGGCCTGCTGGCTCGCAACAGCCTCGGGGTTCGGCTGCGCGGCGTCCGGATCCATGTAACCGAACTCCAGGATGTGCCCGTCGGGGTCGGTGAGCTGCCGCTGGTACATGAAGCCGTAGTCGGTGGCGGCTTGCGCCTCCGAGCCGCCCGTGGCGAGGCCCGCGTCCACGGCCGTGTCGACCGCCGCCCGGGTGTCGAGGAAGATCGCGGTCGCGGTCAGCAGGGTCGTCGCCGGGTCGGCGATCGGGCGGTCGGTGAAGGTCTGGAAGTACTCGCGCACCAGGAGCATGAAGTAGCTGTGGCCGTCGTCGACGACAACGCAGGCCGAGTTGTGATCGCTCATCAGCGGGTTGATGGTGAATCCGATCGCCGTGTAGAACGCCTTCGCGCGCTCCAGGTCGGTCACTGGCAGGTTGACGAACATCGCGGTCATCGTGGTCTCCCTCGGGTGCGTGCGGTAGTTGCTCTCAGCAGTGCCTGTGCGACCGAGATGCTGGCGTGGACGCCGATGTCGCATTCCTTACTCGGCGTTCGATCTCTGGGGTCCGACAGGTGGACGAGAATCGATACTTGCAAAAAGCAAGTGTCGCGTCAAGACCTCGGATCGATGACGCCGGTCGGAACGTGACGACCTTGACCAGCGGCTGGGCGTGGAGGAGGAGGATTCCGGCTAACGCGGTAGGGGAGCGGCGGCTGGGCATGGAGCAGGAGGATTCGGGCTACGCCGTGGGGGAGCGGCTCGTTGGTGCCGATCGACTCCCAGACGGTGAAAGGTGCCGACACTGTCGGGCGCGAGTCCCGCGGTCAGAATGTGGCGATCGGGTTGACCGGGCTGCCGGACGTACCGGCGAAGCGGACCGGCGCGACCGCGAGGTGGAAGTCCCACTGGCCGAGCTCGGCAGCTGTCGTCGCACACACCTCCAGGTCGCAGTTGTCGAGCAGCCACAGACCCATCGCCACGAGGCTCACGGCGTGAACCGGCATCAACACGTCGTCGTACCCCGACGGCTGAACGTCCTGCGGCGTGTCAGCGCCGATCAGCGCGACCTCCCGTTCCTGCAGCCACGGCAGGCAGGACGCGTGCCAGCCGGCCTGCGTGAAACCGCTGGCCTCACCGGCCTCGTGCCGGGCGCGGCCATAGCCGGTGCGCAGGAGTACCGCATCGCCGGATCGCACCCGCACGCCCTGGCGACGCTCGGCCTCCTCGAGATCGTCGGGAAACACACCCTGCCCCGGTTCCAACCAGGGCACATCTCGGACCCGCGCAATGTCCAGCAGGACACCACGCGTGATGATCCCGTTCGCCGCCGCCGTGACGGCCGCCCACGCCGATCCCGTTGCGGCGTCGACCAACGAGTGCGACCGCCCGTTGTACATCGTGCCGTCCCAGAAGATGTGGCACGGCGAGTCGACGTGGGTGAGGGTGTTTCCGTGGAACGTGATGCCGAGCCGCTCGGACGAAAAGCCCCAGCGCCGGTCGGCGTGGAAGCCGGGCACCGGCATGTTCTCGGCACCCGGCATGTCGGCCGCGCACGGGTACGTCGTCGTCGACCGCTCCATGTCTTCCGGTACGGCAACCTCCCATCCGCACGACACGCTCCTGCCGTGGCGCACGGCCCGCGCCGCCGCCAGCCGGACGTCGTCGGTGATGTGGTTCAGGGTGCCGAGCTCGTCGTCGTCGCCCCAGCGTCCCCAGTTCGACAGCGTGCTGAAGTACCCGAGCACGTCGTCCTGTGTGGGCATCGGTCGCCCTGCCGTCATCCCAGCATCGACTCCTCCGGTCACGCGGTTCGAGGCACCAAGGCCCGCTGAACTGATATTCGATCCGACACGATTCGGGCCGTTGATCAAGGACTGGATGGCCGATCGGCCCCCACCCGCGAGGCGTTTACGATCCGGGGACTAGTGAAATCGGTGTTGTCAACCACGATCGATGCTCGTTCCCAAGGTCGTGCCCGGGCAAAGTAAATGCGCTGGCCGTCCACGTACCGACGCATGGATTCATGGTGGGGATCTGGGTGTGACCCGTTGCGTTCGGCCATGCGTCGGGCGGTCTCACTGAAGGGGACATCGAGAAAGATGGACAGATCCCACCGGTCCTTGAGCTCGTCCCGATGCAGGAACATGCCCTCGACCAGGATTAGCGCGTCATGGGGCGCCGGTTCTGCGGGCGGCGCGATCGTTCGGTCGGTCATGGGGTCGTATGAACGAGTTCGATGCCAGCCATCGCCTTCACTTTTGAGCGGGCCGAGGGCGTAGGCGTGAAACGCCTCATAGTTGTAGGTGTCGAGCCAGAAGCCCTCGGGTGAGGTCCTTCCTCTGGCGTACCGCTTGGACGTTGGATGGCGGAAGTCATCAGCATGCAGCATGACGACCGGTCGCGCACGGAGCAAAGTCGCAAGGTTGGCGGCGAACGTGCTCTTGCCGCTGCCATCCACGCCATCCACGGCAATAAACGCGCGGGATCCGGGGGCTGTCTGGAGTATCCGCTTGCTGATCGCCTCGATCGGGGAGCCCGTCGAGTCATGATGGCCTGCAGTGGACGACACCGCCGGATCATATTGCCGGTAAGGGGCGCCGGCCAGGACAGGAGTGATTCATCTGATGCCATACGTAGACTCGTCGAAATGTCATAATGTCGATTATCGGCTAACGCTCGGGATGAGTAGAAGTGGATGTGAGCCGAATAATCCGAGCGAGCAGATGGCAACCTCGTGCACCATGAGCGGATGCCGTCCGAGCCCACCATCACCTTGATCCGACCCCAGCAACTGACGGCGAAGGCGCCTTACGCGTACGCCGCGGTCACCGGCCCTGGGCAGTTCGTTTTCACCGCCGGAGCCTGCCCTTTGGACACCGACGGCAATACCGTCGCGGTCGGTGACCTCGCTGGTCAGACACACCAGGTGATGGCCAACCTGGCCACGGCTCTGCAGGCCGCCGGTGCGCAGTTGACCGATGTCGTCAAGACAACCATCTTCGTCGCCTCCTCGCGGCGGGAGGATCTCAGCATGGCCTGGGATGTCGTCCGAGCTGCCTTCGGCGACCACGACGCCCCCAGCACCCTGCTCGGCGTCAGCGTTCTGGGCTACGAGAATCAGCTCGTCGAGGTTGAAGCCGTCGCGATCTGTCCGCAGCCGAACACCTGACGGACACCTGCCGCCATACCCAAAGGGTGACAGTTCCGGACCCGATGTCGAGAAACCCCGGCCGGCGTCGTCCCCGGTGCGTACGCGGCCATAATGGTCGCGCCGTACCGAAGGAGACACTCATGGCCAAGTACCTGCTGCTCAAGCACTACCGCGGCGGACCGGCTCCCGTCGTAAACCTCGACCCGATGGACCAGTGGGCGCCGGAGGACGTCGACGCGCACGTCCAGTGGATGCGCGACTTCGCGACCAAGTTGCAGGAAACGGGCGAGTTCGTGGAACACCAGGCGCTGTCCCCGGAGGGCACGTTCGTCCGTTACGGCGGCGAGGGCCGGCCGCCGGTCACCGACGGTCCGTTCGCGGAGACCAAGGACCTGATCGCCGGCTGGCTGATCATCGACGTGGAGACGTACGAGCGAGCCGTCGAGGTGGCGGGCGAGTACTCGGCCGTGCCGGGCCCGAACGGCAAGCCGAACTACGAATGGCTGGAGGTGCGTCCGTTCTTCGGCTCGCCGCCCACCGTCTCGGAATGAACGAAACCCTGCTGCGGGAGCTGATTCCCGCGGTCACCGGCGTCCTCGTCCGTCGCGGAGCCGACTTCGCGACGGCCGAGGACGCCGTGCAGGACGCGCTGCTGCGGGCGCTGGCCACGTGGCCGGCGGATCCGCCGGCGGATCCGAAAGGCTGGTTGATCACGGCCGCCTGGCGCAAGTTCCTGGACGCGACCCGGGCGGAGAGTTCTCGGCTCGCCCGCGAGGCCCGGGTCGCGTCCGAGCCACCGCCAGGCCCGACCGAGGACACGGCCGACACTCTGCAGCTCTACTTCATGTGCGCGCACCCTTCGCTCACGCCGGCCTCCGCGGTGGCGCTCACGCTGCGGGCCGTGGGCGGTCTGACGACGCGCCAGATCGCGGACGCGTACCTGGTGCCCGAGACGACCATGGCCCAGCGGATCAGCCGGGCCAAGCGCACCGTGTCGGGCGTGCGCTTCGACGAACTCGGAGACGTGGCCACCGTGCTGCGGGTGCTCTATCTGGTCTTCAACGAGGGCTATAGCGGCGAGGTCGACCTCGCCGACGAGGCGATCCGGCTGACCCGCCGGGTGAGGTCGATGACCGACGACGAGGAGGCGTCCGGTCTGCTCGCGCTGATGCTGCTGCACCATGCCCGCCGCGCCGCGCGGACGACACCCGACGGCACCCTCGTCCCGCTGGCGGAACAGGACCGGTCACGGTGGGACACCGACCTGATCGCCGCGGGCGTGGCAATCCTGCAGGCGGCGCTGGCGCGCGACCGGCTCGGCGAGTATCAGGTGCAGGCCGCGATCGCCGCCCTGCACGCCGACGCGCAGACGGTGGACGAGACCGACTGGGTGCAGATCGTGGAGTGGTACGACGAGCTCGATCGGCTCACGGAGAACCCTGTCGTCCGTCTGAACCGTGCCGTCGCCGTGGGTGAGGCAGACGGGGCGCAGGCCGGGCTGGCCGCGCTCGAACAGGTGGATCGGACGGTTCCCCGGTACTCGGCTGCCGAGGCGTACCTCCGGGAGCGGGCCGGCGAGCTCGCGCTCGCGGCTCGGTTGTACGGCGACGCGGCCCGCGCTGCCACCAACCTGGCCGAGCGTGATCACCTCACTCGACAGGCAGCCCGGCTGAACAGCGTGGTTCGCGGTTGACGAGGAGCTAGTGTCGCCGGGGTGACGACGGAGCTGCTGCGCGGCCGGCTCGCGGCCGCCGGTCTGCAGCCGGTCGAGGTGCGCCCGACCGGCGAGGGTTTCGCGGCGGTGTCGGGTCTCGTCACGCTGGCGGACACGCGCGCGGTCTTCGCGAAGACGTTCGCGCAGCGACCGGACGGCGACGTCTTCGCCGCGGAGGCCGAAGGCCTTGAGGCGCTTCGCGGTGCGGGACTCGCGACGCCCGACGTCGTGCACTGCGGCGACGATCTGCTTGTCCTGTCGCTGCTGCAACCGCGCCCGGACACGGAGCAGTTCTGGGGGCAGCTCGCGCAGGACCTCGCGCTTGTGCACCAGGCGACGGTGACCGACCGCTTCGGCTGGCCGCACGACAACTGGCTCGGGGCGATGCAACAGCACAACGCCTGGCACCACGACGGTTTCGCGTTCTTCACCGAGTGCCGGGTGTTGCGTTGGCTGCCTGAGCCGCGGGTCGCCGCGAAGCTCGACGCCACCGAGCGCGAGGCACTCGTGCGGCTGTGTGCGGCATTGCCGGAGCTCATGCCGACGCGCCCCGCGTGCCTGACGCATGGCGACTTCTGGACGCAGAACATCCTTGCCACCGCCGAGGGCACGCCGGCCGTCATCGACCCCGCCGTCTCGTACATGTGGGCCGATGTCGACCTGGCGCACCTGTGGTCGACCTCGCATCCGCCGGAGGCCGAGCGCTTCTTCGCCGTCTACGCCGAGCTGACCGGCGCGGAGCCCGGCTGGACCGACCGCTTTGCCTACGTGCAGCTGCGTCAGCACCTCGCGCTGATGGCGATGTTCGACGACGACTGGGGCTCGACCTCCGCGGTGCGCACGCTGGTCGCGCCGTTCCGTCGTTCGGCGCGACCAGCCCGGCGCACGGCATCCTGATTCAGGCCGGATTCAGGCCGGCAGCACCGCAGCGATCGCGCTCACCTCGATGAGCCCGCCGGGTACGCCGATTCCCGCGACGAGTGCGGCGGTGACGAGCGGCGGGGCTCCAGCGCGGGCGAGCCGTGGTGCGATCGCGCCGTAGGCGGCTTTGAGGTCGGCGTCCGCGGCGATGAGCACCGTCCACTGAACGACGTCGGCGAGCGATGCGCCTGCCGCTTCGAGGGCGACGCGCGCGTTCTCGACTGCTCGGATCGACTGCTCGGCGATGTCGTTCGAGACGACGGCGCCGGTGTCGTCGACGCCGTTCTGGCCGCCCACGTAGATGGTCGTCGCGCCCGCGGGCACGATGGCGACGTGGCTGAACGCGGGACTCGCGACGAGCCCGGCAGGTTGCATAAGGGTGATCTCCATGGCATTCATGGTTCCATCAATTCCGGACAGGATCGGTCCGCAACTGGGAGACGCCGTTCTACTCGTCGCAGATCACGGTGAAGGATGGCTGGTGATCAGGTGCCGACGTAGGCCGCGAGGTGCTCGCCGGTGAGGGTGGATCGGTCGGCGACGAGGTCGGCGGGGGTGCCCTCGAAGACGATCCGGCCGCCGTCGTGGCCGGCGCCGGGGCCGAGGTCGATGATCCAGTCGGCGTGCGCCATCACTGCCTGGTGGTGTTCGATGACGATGACCGATTTGCCGGAGTCGACGAGCCGGTCGAGCAGGCCGAGCAGCCGCTCCACGTCGGCGAGGTGCAGGCCGCTGGTCGGTTCGTCGAGGACGTAGACGTCCCCCTTCTCCCCCATGTGCGTGGCCAGCTTGATCCGTTGCCGCTCGCCGCCGGACAGGGTCGTGAGGGGTTGGCCGACGGTGAGGTAGCCGAGCCCGACGTCGACGAGTCGGTCGAGAATCTTGTGCGCGGCCGGGAGTTTGGCGTCGCCGTCGCCGAAGAACGCCTCGGCCTCGGCCACCGACATCGTCAGCACCTCGTTGATGTCCTTGCCGCCGAACGTGTACTCCAGCACCTCGGCCTGGAATCGCTTTCCTTCGCAGACTTCGCAGATCGTGGCGACGCCGGCCATCATCCCCAGGTCGCTGTAGATCACCCCGGCGCCGTTGCAGTTGGGGCAGGCACCCTCGGAGTTGGCGCTGAACAGCGCCGGCTTCACCGCGTTCTCCTTGGCGAACGCCTTGCGGATCGGGTCGAGCAGTCCGGTGTACGTCGCCGGGTTGCTGCGTCGGGAGCCGCGGATCGCGCCCTGGTCGACCGTCACCACGCCGTCCTGCCCGGACACCGAGCCGCGGATCAGCGAGCTCTTGCCCGAACCGGCGACGCCGGTGACGACCACGAGCACCCCGAGCGGGATGTCGACGTCGACGTTCTGCAGGTTGTGGGTGTCGGCGCCGCGGACTTCGAGGGTGCCGTCCGGCGTCCGGACCTCGTCCTTGAGGGCGGCCCGGTCGTCGAGGTGCCGGCCGGTGATGGTGTCGCTCCCCCGCAGCCCGTCGATGGTTCCCTCGAAGACCACCTCGCCGCCTTCGCTGCCGGCTTTCGGGCCGAGGTCGACGACGTGGTCGGCGATCGCGATCACCTCCGGCTTGTGCTCCACGACGAGCACGGTGTTGCCCTTGTCGCGCAATCGCAGCAGCAGGTGGTTCATGCGTTCGATGTCGTGCGGGTGCAGGCCGATGGTGGGCTCGTCGAAGACATAGGTGACGTCGGTGAGCGACGAGCCGAGGTGGCGGATCATCTTGGTGCGCTGCGCCTCGCCGCCGGAGAGCGTGCCCGAGGGCCGCTCGAGGCTGAGGTAGCCCAGCCCGATCTCCACGAACGAGTCGAGGGTCTCCCCCAGTGCCTCGAGCAGGGGCGCCAGCGACGGCTCCTTGAGCTCGCTGACCCACGCGGCCAGGTCGCTGATCTGCATGGAACAGGCGTCAGCGATGTTGATCTTCTTGATCTTCGAGGACCGGGCCTCTTTGCTGAGCCGGGTGCCGTGGCACTCGGGGCAGGTGGTGAAGGTGACCGCCCGCTCCACGAAGGCGCGAATGTGCGGCTGCATCGCGTCGACGTCCTTGGCCAGGAAGGATTTCTGGATCTGCGGGACCAGGCCCGAGTAGGTCAGGTTGATCCCGTCAACCTTGATCTTCGTGGGCTCCCGGTAGAGCAGGTCGTCCAGCTCTCGCTTGGTGAACTTCTTGATCGGCTTGTCCGGGTCGAAGTAGCCGCAGCCGCGGAAGATCCGGCCGAACCAGCCTTCCATGCTGTAGCCGGGGATCGTGATCGCACCCTCGTTCAGCGACAGGTTGGCGTCATACAGCTGGGTGAGGTCGATGTCGTTGACGGCGCCCCGGCCCTCGCAGCGCGGGCACATGCCGCCGAGAACGCTGAAGCTTCGCCTCTCCTTCGTTGTGCGGCCGGCACGCTCGAAGGTGACCGCGCCGGCGCCACTGACCGAGGCGACGTTGAAGGAGAACGCCTGGGGCGAGCCGATGTGCGGCTTGCCGAGCCGGCTGAAGAGGATGCGCAGCATGGCGTTGGCGTCGGTGGCGGTGCCGACCGTGGAGCGCGGGTCCGCGCCCATCCGCTCCTGGTCGACGATGATCGCGGTGGTCAGCCCGTCGAGCAGGTCGACGTCGGGCCGGGCCAGCGTCGGCATGAAGCCCTGCACGAAGGCGCTGTACGTCTCGTTGATCATCCGCTGCGACTCGGCGGCGATGGTGCCGAACACCAGCGAGCTCTTGCCCGAGCCGGAGACGCCGGTGAACACGGTCAGCCGGCGTTTCGGGATCTCGACGCTGACATCCTTGAGGTTGTTCACCCGCGCGCCCTGCACCCGGATCAGATCGTGGCTATCGGCGACATGGGCCGCAGACGATGGCGTGCCTGTCCTGGTGTCCGTGCTCAACGTGTCTCCATCCGGGTTGTGGGTGAGCCGATGCTCACCTTGCGATGACGCTCAGCGTGGCAGCGGAGCTCGGTTCTCAGTCCTGTACCAGGCCGAGCACGTTGCCGTCGGAGTCGGTGAAGGCGGCGACCAGGCGGCCGCCGCCGACGTCGTGCGCGGCCTCTTTCACGGTGGCACCCGCGGCGGTCACCTCGGCCAGCTTCGCCTCGATGTCCGGTACGTGCCAGTAGGCCACCGGTGAGGTCAGGCTCTGTGGCCCGCCGCTCGGCACCAGCCCGATGTGCTGGCCGGCGACGTCGTAGCCGACGTAGTAGGGCGAGTCGGTCTGCGGCTCTATGCCGAGCAGGGCCGTGTAGACCGCCTTGGCCTTGGTCAGGTCGGACACGGGATGCAGCACGGTCTTGATCCCCTGGGTGGACGGGGCGGACGAGTCAGTCATGGTCACTCCTGAAGACGTGGGTGTCCTGCACGTGCCGTCTGTGCAGGTCAGGGCGGCGAGCGCGGAAGGGGCTCAGGGCAGTTCCTGGATCCGGATCAGGTTGCCCGCGGGATCGCGGAAGGCGCTGTCGCGAACGCCGTAGGGCTGATCGGTGGGCTCCTGGACGACCTCGGCGCCGCTGGCCTGCACTCGCTCGAAGGTGTCGTCGAGGTCCTTGGTGGCCAGGAGGAGGCCGGCGTAGGTGCCCTTGGCCATCATCTCGACGATGGTGCGGCGCTCGTCGTCGGTGATGCCGGGGTCGGCGGCCGGCGGATGCAGGACGATGGAGGTGCCGGGCTGGCCGGCGGGGCCGACCGTGATCCAGCGCAACCCGTTGTAGCCGACGTCCTTACGGACCTCGAAGCCGAGGGTGTCGCGGTAGAAGGTCAGGGCGGCGTCCGGGTCGTCCTGCGGGAGGAAGCTGGCGTGAATGGTGATGTCCATGGCGATCAGGCTAGTTGCGGCTCCGAGACCGGTGCTTCTCGATTCCTGATCGGTCTGGTGACCTGTTTCGTGACGCACGACGGCATCTCCGGCGTCGGTTGAGCGTTCTGGGCGCGGTAGGTGCTGGGCGGCACCCCGACCAGCTCGGTGAAGCGGGTGCTGAAGGTGCCCAGGGACTGGCAGCCGACCGCGAAGCAGACCTCGGTGACGCTGAGGTCGCCACGGCGCAGCAGCGCCATCGCGCGTTCGATCCGCCGCGTCATCAGGTAGGAGTAGGGCGATTCGCCGTAGGCGAGGCGGAACTCGCGGCTGAGGTGCCCGGCCGACATGTGTACGCCGCGGGCGAGCGCCTCGACGTCCAGCGGCTGCGCGTACTCCCGGTCCATCCGGTCGCGGACGCGGCGCAATCGCGCGAGGTCGCGCAGGTGCTGCGCCGCGGCGGGTGTGCTGGTCACCTGCCGATCGTGCCACGTCACACCGGAGTTTCCTAGCGTCGCTGGTGGCGACAGCGGGGCGATTAATCGGTTGCCGGTGACCGACTCGGTGGCCTTACGTGGTGTTGTGGCGATCTCGGCAGCGGCGACCGACCGCGCCGCCCAGGAGGACGGCATTGACGCGTACTTCATCTGCGCCACGCCACGCACCGGAAGTTCGCTGTTGCTCGGTCTGCTGGAGTCCACCGGTGTCGCCGGCCGGCCGGAGGCGTATTTCCGTGCGCCGGGCGAGTCGATGTGGGCCGATCGGTGGCAGCTTCCCCGGGCCTCGGACGGTGCTTTCAGCTACGCGGACTACCTGCGAGCGGCGCGGTCGGCCGGGACGACGGAAAACGGGGTGTTCGGCGCGAAGGTGATGTGGGGGACGCTGGATGAGGTGGTCGACAAGCTGGGAACCGTCTATCCGAGCCTGGCCGGTGCCGACCTCACCCTGTTGACCCGAGCATTCGGGCGGACCCGCTTTGTGTACCTGAACCGGGATGACGTGCTGGCGCAGGCGGTGTCGTGGCTGCGCGCCGAGCAGACCGGCACCTGGTCCGTCGGCTCCAGCGAGGCGACCGGGCAGGCGCCGAGCTTCGATCCGGACCGGATCGGCGAGCTGATCCGGATGGTCAATGAGCACAATGCCGCCTGGGAGCGCTGGTTCGGCTCGTTCGGCATCCACCCGTACCGGGTGCGGTACGAGGAACTGGAGGCTGACATGTCCGCCGTCACCCGAGGGATTCTGGATTTCCTCGGGCTGGCGCTGCCCGCCGGACGCTCGATCGTGCCGCAGCATCAGCGCCAGGCCGACGAGCTCAACCGTCAGTGGGTAGCTCGGTATTCGACGTCGGCCGCTCCCCCACCATACTGAGCAGATGATCACCGGCCGGGGAGAGGCACTGGCCCGCAGGCTCGCCGAGTTGCCCCTCACCTACCCCGAGCACGGCGCCACCGCGTGGACCGAGCTCCCGTCCGGCTACCGCCAGATCGAGCGCTCGATGGTCCTCGGGTCAGGACCTGCCGTCTTCGATCGTGCCTGCACGGGGCTGCTCTCCTGGCAGATCTACCGGCGGCTCCGGGTGACGGTTGACGGCAACTCCCCCACCGCTGTCACCGGCAGCTGCGCGCTCCTGAGTGTCGGCCGGCGGCCGGTCGCCATCACGGCGCCGTGCCGGGTGATCTACGCCATCGCGGACGACGACCGTCAGGGCTTCGCGTACGGGACGCTGCTCGGCCATCCGGAGTGCGGTGAGGAAGCCTTCGTCGTCACCCGCGCCGCCGACGATCGGGTGACGTTCACGGTGCGGGCTTTCTCTCGGCCGGCCTCGCTCCTGGCGCGCTGCGGTGGGCCGCTCACCCGGCTGGCCCAGGACCTGGCAACGAGACGGTATCTGAGCGTCCTCAAGCTCATCGCGAGCTCCTGAACCGGTATACTTTCCTTTAGTGTCAACGGTATTCGTGGATTTTCGTCAGTCTCGAAGGTCTGGTGCGGGAGGTCTTGTGCGGGACCAGTTCATCTACACAACGGACGACACGCTGCGGCTGCTCGATGAGCTTTTGGCGGACCGCGGCGGGGGCTGGTGGAACGGGTTCTTCGCGGACCGCGCCAAGCCGTGCCCGTTCTTTGTTGACTGGCCGGACGAGAATCTCGTGCAGTGGGTGGACGAGGGTCGGCTCGCGCCGGGGCGGGTCCTGGAGCTGGGCAGCGGTCACGGGCGCAACGCCACGTTTCTGGCCGGCCGGGGATGGACTGTTGATGCCGTCGACTTCTCCGCCGAGGCCTTGGGCTGGGCTGCGGAGCGCGCCACGGCGGCCGGCGTCCAGGTGAACTTCCAGTGCAGCAACATTTTTGACGTCGAGTTTCCGCCTGGGTCCTACGACCTGGTCTACGACTCCGGCTGTTTCCATCACCTCGCCCCGCATCGCCGCAAGGACTACGCCGAGCTCGTGCGCCGGGCGCTCAGGCCGGGCGGCAGGTTCGCTCTGGTCTGCTTCCGGCCCGAAGGCGGAGCAGGCCTCAGCGATCGGCAGGTCTACGAGAACTGGAGCCTTGCAGGTGGTTTAGGCTACTCCGAAGATCATCTACGAGCCATCTGGGACGCGGACCCGTTCTCGATCGACGTCCTTCGGCAGATGACGAAGCACGCCGCCGGAGGGCCGGCCTTCGGCGAGGACTTCCTCTGGGCGCTGTTGGCCACAGCCGCTACCGGCCGCCCGGCGAAGTAGTCAGGATCTGCGGGCCGGCAGCGGTGATGGCGACGGTGTGTTCGACGTGCACACCCCGGCTGCCGTCGGCGCTGCGCATCGTCCAGCCGTCGGCGTCGGTGCGGTAAGCGTCGTCGCCGCCGGCCAGGAACCACGGTTCGATCGCGATCACCAGGCCGGGCTGCAAGCGCAGGCCACGCCCGGCGGGTCCTTCGTTCGGGACGGACGGCGATTCGTGCATGGTGTGGCCGATGCCGTGCCCGCCGAAGTCCGTGTTGATGCCGTACCCGGCCGCACGTCCGACCCGGGCGATGGCGGCGGAGATGTCGCCGATCTTGGCGCCGACCTGTGCCGCGGCGATCCCGGCGGCGAGCGCGGTCTGGGCGACGTCGATCAGCCTGAGGTCGGCGGGGTCGCCGGGGCCGATGCAGAACGAGGTTGCGGCGTCCGCGGCCCAGCCGTCGAGGATCGCTCCGCAGTCGATGCTCAGCAGGTCGCCGTCGTGCAGGCGGGAGCTGTCGGGGATGCCGTGCAGGACCGCGTCGTTGACGGAGGTGCAGATCACGCCGGGGAACGGGGTCGTCGCGAAGCCGGGTTGGTAGCCGAGGAACGGTGACGTCGCTCCGGCCGTGGCGAGCACGTCGCGGGCCACCCGATCCAGGGCGGCCAGTCGGACTCCGGGGTGCGCGTGGGCTTTGACGGCGGCGAGCGCGTCGGCGACCACGGTGCCTGCCGCGCTCATGGCCTCGATCTCGCCGGGCGTCTTGAGCTCGATCATGCGTTCCTCCATCGGGATAACTATCCCGGTATTAGTATCACGGCATGGTCCGACCGATGCTCACCCCCGAAGAGCGTGCCCGTGGTCAGCGGTTGGGGGCCCGGCTGCGTGCGGCCCGCGGTCGGCGGTCGATGGTTGAGGTCGCGGCGGCGTCCGGGGTTCCGGTGGAGACGCTCCGCAAGATCGAGGCCGGCCGGATCCCGACACCGGCCTTCTTCACCGTTGTCGCCTTGGCTGACGCGCTGGAGCTCGCCCTGGAGGACCTCGCTCGGATCGCCGCCGAACCGGCCGTGGCCGCGATCGCCCGCACCGCCTGAGCCCATGAGCGCAAGCCCACTTCGGAAAGCCGGGCCAGGGGCGGGCGACCAGGGCTGCGGTTTAGGGGCGGCGGTTAGGGGCGGCGGCGGGCCACGGTGACGCCGTCGCGCAACGGCAGCATCACGGCGTCCACCCGCTCGTCGGTGGCGACGGTGTCGTTCACCGCGCGGACCGCGAGGTCTGCGCTGTCCTGGGCAGCCGGGTCGACGACCCGGCCACTGCGGAGCACGTTGTCCAGCACGATGACGCCACCGGGACGCAGCCGGGTCACCAATTCCTCGTAGTACAGCGGGTAGCCGGGCTTGTCCGCATCGATGAAGGCGAAATCGATCACCGGGTCAGCCGGAAGCGCCCGCAGGGTCTCGATGGCCGGTGCCAGCCGGAGGTCGATCCGGTCCGCCAGCCCCGCCCGCTTCCAGTACCGGCGCGCGATCGACGTCCACTCTGCACTGACGTCGCAGGCCAGCAGGTGCCCCTCGGGCGGCAGACCACGGGCGATACAGATGGACGAGAACCCGGTGAAGACCCCGACCTCGACCGCATTGCGAGCGCCGATCATCCGCACCAGCATGGTCAGGAACGTTCCCTCGTCATGCGAGATCTGCATGCCCGCGGCGCCGCCCGTGGCCGCTCGGGTCTCCTCGGCGAGCTCCCGCAGGAGCGCATCCGGGGCGGTGCTGTGCGCGAGAAGGTACTCGTCCAGGGCAGGGTTCACGATGTCCATAACCCACCACTCTGCCCTACCCGTGACTCTGCCCTGCCCGTGACTCTGTCCTGCCCGTGACCGCGCTCAGGCGAGGACGGTCTGCAGCCGATCCAATTCGGTGGCATAGATCCGTCGGATCCCCGCCGGGGCGAACCGGCGCTCGAAGAACCCGCCGATCCCGGTAGCGCCCTGCCAGTTCACCCCCACGGTCAGCCGGCTGCGGTTGTCCGAGTCCGGGGTGACGGTCCACAACACCCTCAGGCTCGACTTGGTATCCGTCTCCAGCAGCTCCTTGCCGGTCACCGGTTCGGTTACCGTTGCCTCGACCTCGCGGACCCGCTTCTCGGTCGCGTGCAGCCGGTAGCTGATCCGGGTGCCCGCACCCACACCGCCGGCCAGCACCTGGAAGTCGGTGAACTCCGGAGCGAGGATGTTGGGCCGGGTAATCGTGTAGTCCGCGAGCGCAGCGAACACCGCCTTGGCCGGCGCGTCGTAGGTCCGCTCGATCACAACCGCAATGTCGCCCATGGATATCCCCCAATCTGTCGGCGCGCCATCTGGCCGCCGCGCGAATCCTATGCTCGGCTTCACGAGAGCGTCACAGCGAGGAGAGCAATCATGGCCGACCCTGGCGTTACCCGTGTCGCCGTCTACATCGACTTCGACAACATCGTGATCTCGCGATACGACCAGATCCACGGTCGTAACCAGTTCCAGCGTGACCGGGCGCGGGGCTTCGACCGGGCCGAGCGGTCGGCCGATCCGGAGATCGCGGAGAAGCTCCGCGCCGCCACGGTGGATGTCGGCGCGATCATCGATTTCGCCTCGTCGTTCGGCACCCTGGTGCTCACCCGCGCCTACGCGGACTGGTCGGCCCCGGTCAACGCGGACTACCGAGGGCAACTCGTCAGCCGGGCGGTGGATCTGGTGCAGCTCTTCCCGGCCGCCGCCTACGCCAAGAACGGCGCCGACATCCGCCTGGCGGTGGACGCCGTGGAGGACATGTTCCGGCTTCCGGACCTGACCCACGTGGTGATCGTGGCCGGTGACTCCGACTACATCGCCCTCGCCCAGCGCTGCAAACGACTCGGCCGCTATGTCGTGGGCGTCGGGGTCGCCGGATCGACCAGCCGATCCCTCGCCGCGGCCTGCGACGAGCTGGTCACGTACGACGCGCTGCCCGGCATCACCCCCGTTGACGCCTTCGCCCCGCCGAGCGCACGCGCCGCAGCCGGCACCAAAACCGAGCCGCCGGAAGAGCCCGCCGCTCCGGCGCCGTCTCAGCCCGGTACCCGGCGCAGCCGGCGACCGACGTCGGTGGTGGAGGACGAGATCAGTCTCGAATCCGAGGACCCGCAGGCGGTGGCGACCAGGCTGCTGGAGCGGGCCCTGCAACTCGGGCACGAAAAGGATGACGCGGACTGGCTGCACAGTTCCGCCGTCAAGATCCAGATGAAGCGGATGGACCCGTCGTTCAGCGAAAAGGCCCTCGGTTACCGATCTTTCTCGGACTTCGTGAAGTCCCGGGACGGCATCGCCGAATTGGACGAGACCGACCCCGTCCGTTTGGTCCGCCTCACGCCGGCCGCTGCCGAGCACTAGCGTCAGTCTCGTCATTACCCCACGGGCAGGCAGCCCGAAGCCTACGTTGAGCCTGTGACCCGCAGATTCAATCCGCCGCCGGGATGGCCAACGCCACCGGCGGGCTGGGATCCACCGCAGGATTGGCGTCCCGATCCGGCCTGGCCGCCGGCACCACCCGGCTGGCAGTTCTATGTCGAAACAGTGCCGACGGAAGGCGGTTTCGACACTCTGGTCGTTCCGGACGGCTCCTCGTCCGCGCGTTCCTGGTACAAGAAGAAGCGTTTTGTCATCCCGCTGGGCGTTGTTGTCCTGGTCGCCCTCGCCAGCGCCATCCCCGACACGCCGACTTCCCCGCCGATCGCCATCGCCGACAGCCCGGTGACGTCGTCCGCTGAACCGGCGGCCGAGCTCACGACCAAGGCCGTGCTCCCGGCGAGTACCCCGTCCGAGGCCAAGGTCGCCGCGCCAACCGTCACGAAATCCGCCAGCCCGCGCCGAATTGCTCCCCAACCCAAGCCCAAACCGACACTCGCGCCGAAACCGAAACCGAAACCGAAGCCGAAGAAGACCGCGTCCCGACACTGTGACCCCAACTACGGCGGGGCCTGCGTCCCGATCGCCAGCGACGTCGATTGCGCGAGTGGCAGCGGCAACGGTCCGGCGTACCTCTCAGAGGAGGCGACGGTGATCGGTGAGGACATCTATGACCTCGACCGAGACAACGACGGATTGGCCTGCGAGTCCTGACCGCCCGCCACTCGAACACGCCTAACCCCGTGAGGAATCGTTTTCCCGGCGCCTTCTCGCCGGTTAGGCGTGTCTGACTGGCGCTGCTGCTCGCCCACCTGACGCCGTCGGGAAATCACAAGATGACATCGTCAACCTGAGGTTGACTCGATGAAGACGTCAACCTATGGTTGACGCATGACGAATACGCAACAGGTGCCCAGTCCGATGCGGCTGGACGACCTCATCGCCGGCATCAAGAAGGTGCACCCCGAAGCCCTCGAGCAGCTGTCCAACGCCGTGATCGTCGCCGATCACCTCGGCGAACTCGCCGATCATCTGATCGGCCACTTCGTCGACCAGGCCCGCCGCTCCGGCGCCTCCTGGACCGACATCGGCCGGAGCATGGGCGTGTCCAAGCAGGCGGCGCAGAAGCGATTCGTGCCGAAGGGCGGGGAGCCGGATCTCGACCCCAGCCAGGGCTTCAGCCGGTACAGCGAACGCGCCCGCAGCGTCGTCATCGGCTCGCAGAACGCGGCGCACACCGCCGGAAACGCCGAGATCCGTACCGAGCACCTGATTCTCGGCCTGCTGACCGAACCCGACGGGCTCGGCTCCACCGCGATCGCCGCCCAGGGAGTGTCGTTGGAAGCGGTCGGGCAGGCCGCCCGCGCGGCGCTGCCGCCGCCGGCGGACGAGCGGCCGGCGCTGGTCCCGTTCGACGCACAGGCCAAGAAGGCGCTGGAGCTCACCTTCCGGGAGGCGCTCCGGCTGGGACACAACTACGTCGGCACCGAGCACATCCTGCTCGCCCTTCTGGAGCTGGAGGACGGTACCGGCCTGCTGTCCACCCTCGGCGTCAGCAAGCCGACGGCCGAGACCCACATCGCCGAGGCCGTCGCCACCCAGACCGCCGAAGCCCACGCAACCGAGGCATGACCCACACCCACCCGCGCCGTGCCTCGGCCACTTCGCACCCTTTGAGCCGGTGGGTCGGGCCATTTGATCTTGGTTTCATCGGCCGAAAGGGTGCGAAGTGCCGCTCGCAGACCTCGTCAGCAACTGTGCATGATCACCAGGGTTTGGTGGGCGGGGTTAGCCGATGGAGGTCACGCTGACGTCGTCGAACACGGCCCAGGCGCCGGCCGGGGCGTTCGACCAGAAACCGACATCCAGCGAGCCATTGGTCACGTTCACGTCGGCGATGGTGTATTTCGTCCAGCCGGCCACCGCGGTGCCGCCGACCTCGGCGGTCACCTCGGCACCGCCGTATCCCTTGGCGAACAACCGCAACGCGGACTGGCCCCCGCCGGAGCGGACCCAGCCGCTGACCGCATAGTGCCCGTTCGGCAGACTAATCACCTGGTCGGTGAGCTGCTGATACGCGGTACCGGAGTAGTGCACCAGCTTGGCCGCACCCGAGTGCGGGCCGTCGGCATCCACCTTGGCCGCGCTCACGGTGCCGCTGTGCCAGTCGTTCCAGCTGGCCAGACCCTGCTCGAAGCCACCGTTGACAACACGCTCGGTGCCGGGCGGGGTTCCGGTGCCGCTGTCGGCGCCGGCCCACAGGTAAGTGCCGACCGCCTTCGTCGGCAAGGTGCCGCTGAACTGCTGGGTGCCGACCCGGACGGTCACCGGCTGGCTGGAGGCCGTCTGGTTCACCACGATGACGACCAGCGTGCCGTCAGGGTTCTTGAACGCGACGTTCGTGACCGTCGACGACGAGCCCGCGTTGGTCGCCACCCGCACCGCGCCGGGCTTCACGAACTTGGAGAACTGCGCGATCAGGTTGAAGTCCGGCAGCGCCCAGTAGGTGTCCGGGCTGCTCGGGCTCTGCACCAGCATCGTCGGGTCCGGGGAGCCGGTCCACCGCTCGGGTGAACGGTTCTGGTCGAGCATGGTCACCCAGCCCTCGTACATCGTCGACCAGTTGCGGAAGTACTGGACGATCCGGTCCGCCCCGGCGGTCCCCCAGACCGACCGCTCGGTCATCATCACGTCCTTGTCCGGGTACAGGTTGTGCACGGTGCTCATCGCGCTCGGGTCACCGGAGTAGTCGTGGAAGGCGATCCCGTTCACGGCCGAATACGCGTCGCTGTGGCTCGAACTCGTGCCGAGCACTCCGGCGGTGTAGTCGACGGCCTGGGCGAAGTTGTGGTCGAACGCCCAGAGCTTCGTGCTCAGCCCGTTGTTGGTCAGCTCGGTCCGCACCGCCTTCGCCAGCTGCCGCTCCTGGTCCGCGGTGACCAGCATGCTCGGGTAGTCCGGGGCCGCGAACAGCGGCTCGTTCTGCAGGGTCAGGCCGTGGATCGCGATCCCCTGCGCGGCGTACGCCTGCACCGCCCTGCGGTAGTAGGTCGCCAGCGTCGGGATCTGCGCGGTCAGCAGGTGCCCGCCGATCAGGCTGTTGTTGTCCTTCATCCACGCCGGTGCGCTCCAGGCGCTGGCGAACAGCTTGATGTTCGGGTTGATCGCCAGCGCCTCCTTCAGCACTGAGATGATCTTGTAGTCGACGTCCCGCTGGATCGAGAACCGGGACAGGCTCGGGTCGGCCGCGCCGTCGTCATAGGTGTAGAAGTCGTGCGAGGTGAAGTCCGCGGTGCCGAAGGTGATCCGGATGACGTTGAACCCGGCGCCGGTCTGCGGGTCGAGCAGCTGGCGCAGCGCCTTGGTCCGGCCGGCCGCGCTCATCCGGGACAGGTTGAAGATCGTCGATTCCTCCAGCGAGGAGCCGACGCCGAGCACGGTCTGGTACTTCGTGTTCGTGTCAACGGTGATCGTGGCGCTGCCACCGGCCGCGGTGATCGGCGCGTCGGCCTGCTGGGACAGCTGGTACGGCGTCGAGGCCAGCCCGGTCGCCGGATTGGTGTACCAATTGGCGCTGACCGGCGCGTAGCCCGCGGCCCGCGACTCCGAGCTCCACCACACCTGGGCGGTGGTCGCGGCGGCCGACGCGCTGGTCGTCACGGTGACCGCGACCAGGCCGGAGGCGGCGAGCGCGATCCCCACCAGCGGGGCGGCCCAGCGGACCCCGGCCCTGCGGTCTCCTGGCCGGCCGTCTCGTGGCTGCGGGCTCCCGCTCGGGCTGATGCTGGTGGTCACGGCGCTCCCCTTCGAGCTGGCGACGACCGACACGACACCGCGCGGCCAATCGGATTAAATCGCACCGTGAACTAAGTCGGCAACCGCTCTCCCCGGGATTCTTGGCCTTATTTCTTAACCGGCTTCACATATGTGACCATTCTCCGCGGTTCGCCGGTCTGCAACGCGGGGTGCTCGCCGCAGAGATAGTCGGCTCACCGTGGCCACGGGAGCGCCGGACGAGGTGTGGGCCAGGTCACGGTCCGGGCTTCTCAGGTCGGGCGGATGCCGGCCGACTGGAGACCCGGACCCGCCGGTCGATGGCCGCCGGGTCGCCTCGGCCTGACCAATGTTCGACCGGCCGGCCGAGGTCGTCGAGCAACGTCTGGTGGGTCGTGGCGAAGAAGGTCCAGCGTTTTCTCGGCAGTCTGCTGCTCGGCTTGACCTCCGTGGCGGTCGTCGTCCACACCGCGGCTCCCGCGACGGCAGCCCCCGCGACCGCGGCGGCCGTGACACGCGTGCCCACAGCCGCGCCCACCGTGAGCCCGGCCGAACCCCCGACCGGGCGGACCGAGCAGGAACCCAGCAGCGCCGAACTCGACCAGCAGCACGCCCAGGTGGCGGCACTGCGCGCCGAGGCCGAGCGCCGTGCGGCCGGGGTGGACGACGCCGAGCAGGCGCTGCAGGGTGCCGCCGTCCTGGCCGGTCAGGCGCTGGAGGACTACGCCACCGCGGTCCGTTTCCTGCAGACCCAGCAGCAGCTCGAGGTGCACCACCAGGACGTTCTCACGCAGGCCCAGCAGCGTGTGGACAGCAGCCGGCGGGAACTGGGCCGGTGGGCGCGGGAGGCGTACAGCACCGGGTCGGGGCTCGGCGGCAGCGCCACCATGACCACGCTGCTGCAGTCCGACAACGCCGCGGACGTCGGTACCAACCTCACCGTGCTGCGCCGGATCGGCCGGGACCGGGGCCGGGCCCTGGCCGCGATGCAGGTCGCGCAGCGGCAGGCCGACCTCGCCGCCGATGCCGCGGCCACCGCCAGCGAGAAGGCCGCCGACGCGGCGGTCGAGGCGTCCGCCGCGAAACAGGCCTCCGAGCAGGCCGTGAACGCGCAGCGCCGGCTGCTCGGGGTGGCCGAGAGCTCGCTGGCGCAGTCCAACGACGACGTCAGCAACGCCGCCGCCCGCGAGGCCGGGCTGCGCGCCGCCCTGCTCGCCCAGGCCCCGGCCACCGGCTCAGGCTCGACCAAGGACAACCGGGTGACCGGGCAGGTCGGCACCTGCACCGGCGACGCGGTCGAGCAGTACGGGAACGGCCAGATCCCGATGTCCGCGCTGTGCCCGCTGCGCTCGGCGCCCGGGCACTACCTGCGGGCCGACGCCGCCTACGCCTTCGACCGGTTGGGCCAGGCCTACGCCAGCCGGTTCGGTACCGCCATCTGCATCACCGACTCCTACCGCTCCTACCCGGCCCAGGTCAGCGTCTACGCCCGCAAGCCTGGCCTGGCCGCGGTGCCCGGCACCAGCAACCACGGCTGGGGCACCGCCGTCGACCTCTGCGGTGGGATCCAGAGTTTCAGCAGCGCCCAGCACCGGTGGATGAGCGAGAACGCCTCGCTGTACGGCTGGTTCCATCCCGGCTGGGCGCAGCAGAACGGGTCCAAGCCCGAACCCTGGCACTGGGAGTACGGCGGCTGACCTCAGCCGATGGTCTTCCCCTCAATCACCTCCTCGTCAACCAGCGAGATCTGCACCAGCTTGCGCCGGGTCGGGGTTCCGGCCGCGTAGAAGAGCATCCCGAGCACGATGAACATCAGCAACGGAACCAGCTGGGCCAGCTCGTAATTCAGCCGCTGCCCGGCGAAGCCCTCGGGCAGCGACTCGTCCCACGTGGAGAGCGTGAAGGAGGTCGCGAACCCCGGCCAGAGCAGCGAGACCGTGGCCAGCAGCGCCCAGAACGACGTCAGCACGCTGATCAGCAGGGCGACCCCGTCACCGCCGGGGATCTTGAACGGGCGCGGCACATCCGGGTGCTTGCGGCGCAGGATGTACAGCGCCGGGAAGATGAACAGGTACGAGATCGTCGTCGTCGAGATGGCCAGGCCGAGCGCCACGGTGAAGTACTTCGCGCTGTCACCGGCGGTCAGCTCGAAGGCACCGATGAACATCGCCGAGGCGAACACCCCGGACAGCAGATTGACGGCGATCGGGGTGCCCCAGCGCCCGGAGAAGATGCCGAGCACCCGTGGGCCCGCACCGTCGTAGGCGGCCACGGCCTGCGCCCGGTCCGCGCCCATGATCCAGGTGGTGCCACTGGACAGCAGCGCCCAGATGAACCCGGCCGCCGCGATCGTGCCGAGCACCTGGCCGGCCCCGGTCAGGGTGGCGGTCACGGTGCCGTCGGACGCGGTGCTCACGTCGCCGCCGTAGACGGTGAAGACGGTCTTGATCGCGTCCACGAAGCCGCCAAGGCTGGTGATCTGGTCGGCCGGCAGCACCAGCAGGATCGACAGGATCGGGATGCCGTAGGCCAGCACCGCGACGATCAGCGCCCGGCGAATCGTGTACGGGACGTCCTTCTGCGCGTCCTTCATCTCGTCCCCCGCGGCGTTCGGCAGTTCGAACCCGACGAAGTTGAAGAACAGCACCGGGACCGCCGCGATGAACACCGCCCAGGTCGGCTTGAAGTCGCTGCCGCCGACGCCGTGCACCCCGTTCTGCACGGCGTACAGGAAGACCGTGACCGTGAACGCGGTCAGCAGGATCACCCGGCCCCAGGCACCGATCGTCGGGATCCACTTGCCCACCCCGAACGACAGGATCGCGGCCCAGGTGGCGAACCAGATGAACGCCAGCGCGAAGACGTAGCTGCCGACGTGGTTGAGCGTGAAGAAGAACTCGTTGAACACCGCGAGCGCGGTGATGGTCAGCGCACCGCCGAGCCAGATCGGATTCGACAGCCAGTACAGGACCGAGCTGACGCCACCGGCGAACCGGCCCAGGCTGAGCTTGGTCCAGATGTACGAGCCGCCCTCCTCCCGGAACGAGGAGCCGAGCTCGGCGACCAGCAACGCGTACGGCAGGAAGAAGAAGACGGCCAGGAAGACCAGCCAGACGAACGCCTGGGCGCCGTAGCCGGAGACCGCGCCGAGCGTGTCCAGCCCGACGATGGTGCAGATCAGGAAGAAGAAGATGTCGAAGCGACCGAAGTGCTTCTTCAGCTTCGCTTTCTCTTCCAGGGCTGCGGCGGTGGTCGTCTCGACCAGGTCCAGGGGGAACGCAGCGGCGGTCATCTGCCACTCCTGTCGTCGGTACGGCGTCGGTAACGGCGTCGGGCAAGAGGGCACCGAGTGCAGTGATCCTGCGCCTCGGCGCGTCATCCGTCAACCATCAATATCCGCAGGTCAGCGGTACGTTTCCGGGAGGGTCGTCGAGGCGTTACCGGACGGTTTCGAAACCTCGGCCGACACCGGGTCGGCGGAACCGGAATGATGTTCCTCGTGAGCAGCGCAGAGCCGACGTCGATGCCGGCACCGAGCGAGGAACTCCGCCGCGAGCAGCGGGCCTGGTACGTCTACGACTGGGCGAACTCGGGGTACCTGACCACCACCGCCTCGGTGCTCCTCGGGCCGTATCTGACGGTGGTCGCCAAGCGGGCGGCCTGCCCCGGGCAGGACACCGACCTGGTCTGCCACACGGACCTTTCCGTCCTCGGCGTCCCGATCAGCCCGGGCTCGCTGGCGCTGTACGCGGTCACCGCGGCCACCCTGCTGTCGGCGGTGCTGCTGCCGATGGTCGGCGCGATCGCCGACCGGTCCGGGCGAAAGCGCGTGCTGATGGCCCGGTTCGCCTGGATCGGGGCCACCGCGGCGGCCGCCATGTACTTCATCACCGGGGACAACTGGCAGCTCGGCGTCCTCCTGCAGCTGATCGCCGGGCTGAGCCTGGGCTGTTCGCTGGTGGTCTACGACGCGATCCTGATCGAGATCGCCGCCCCGGACGAGCGGGACCGGGTCTCCAGCCGGGGCTGGGCGGCCGGCTACCTGGGCGGTGGGCTGCTGCTGGCCGTCAACCTGGGCCTGGTCACCGGGCACGACGCGGTCGGGGTGAGCACCGAGACGGCGGTGCGGATCAGCATGCTCAGCGCCGGGATCTGGTGGGGGGCGTTCACGATCATCCCGTACCTGCGGCTGCGCGACCGGGCACCGGCCGGCGTCTGGGCCGAGAGCGGCGGCTCCACGATCGCGCAGTCGTTCGGCCAGCTCCGGGACACCCTGGCGCACCTGCGCGGCTACCCCCAGACGATGACCTTCCTGATCGCCTACCTGTTCTACAACGACGGCATCCAGACGGTGATCTACGCGGCCAGCATCTACGGGCAGGAGGAGCTGGACCTCGACTCCGATCAGCTGATCATGACGATCCTGCTGGTCCAGTTCGTCGCGTTCGCCGGTGCCCTGCTGTTCGGCCGGATCGCCGCCCGGGTCGGCGCCTACCGGACGATCCTGGCCAGCCTCTTCCTCTGGTGCGCTGTGGTGGCGGTCGGCTACGTGCTGCCGGTCGGTCAGCTGCTGCCGTTCCTCGGGCTCGCCGTCCTGATCGGCCTGGTGCTCGGCGGATCACAGGCGCTGTCCAGGTCGCTGTTCAGCCACCTGATCCCGGCCGGGCGCGGCGCCGAGTACTTCAGCCTCTACCAGGCCGCCGAACGCGGTACCAGCTGGCTGGGGACGCTGACGTTCGGGCTGGTCTTCCAGCTCACCGACTCCTACCGGCTGGCGATCGTCGCCCTGGTGTTCTTCTTCGTGGTCGGCGGGGTGGTGCTGACCAGGGTGGATGTCCGGCGCGGTATCGAAGCCGCCGGAAATCACGTTCCGGCAGTGGTCTGACCCGCTGACCCGTTCACTGTTCACGGTGGGCGATCGATAGAACACGAAATGACTGCATCGTGAGATATCTGGCTGTAACACTGACCATCTGGCGTGACTCTCTGTACCGTGTGCCTTACGTAATGAGTCGTCCGATGACCAGATCTGAGTGTGGCGCGCTGGAACATCCTGTGCTTCCCGCGCGTTATCACGCTGTGATACTGGCCGTCATACGCGGAGGGAACCGTCATGGCTGAACGGAGCATGCGCGGGACGCGCCTCGGAGCCTCGAGTCTGGAAAGCGAGACGGGGATTCAGCCCGCAGCGCGTCAGGACATCACTTACCACTGCAAGAACGGGCACACCATCGTCGTCCCGATGGCGATGGAAGCGGACGTGCCCGCGCTGTGGGAATGTCGGTGTGGCGAATTCGCACTACGCGAGGACGCCGAGCTACCGGAGCCAAAGGCAACGAAGCCGGCTCGCACCCACTGGGACATGTTGATGGAGCGGCGGACCACCGCCGAACTCGAGACTCTGCTGGAGGAGCGCCTGGCGCTCCTGCGCGCGGGGCAGTTCAAGGGACGCCGTTCGGCCTGAGATCGCGTCAGACCCGGCGAACCGAACCGACAGCAGGAAACACTCGGCAGCGCCCGAGTACCGAAATGCCCGCCCGGGTGAGGGCGGGCATTTCGGTTTTGGCCCGGTGTCACTGGCGCGCACCCTGGCGCGCACTGCCAGCGATTTGCTGCCTGCTGAGGGGGCGCCGGGCTGAGGGGCCGCCACTCGGGCACGCACAACCCTGGGTTTTGGCTCCCGCGAGGGCTCCCGGCGAGGTTATGCGTGCCTGACTGGCGGCTCCCTCTCCGTCAGGCGGCGACTCGGGTGACCTGGTCAGCGCTGGGTGGGCGGATCGTCCTCGATGATCTCGCCCTCGACGACGTCGCCGCCGAAGCGAGGCGGCCGGCCCGGCTGCGCGCCGGGTTGCGGGCCGTCCCCGACGCCGAACGTGCCCGGGCCACGCCGGGCGCCCGGCGGGAACGCCCCGAGCAGGGTGACCCGGTCGGCCGCCGCGCGCAGGAACGCCCGTTCCAGTGGACGTCGCGCGACCGGCCGGGTCGGCGGGAACAACAACAGCAGAGCGAGGACGTCGGTGACGAAACCGGGGGCGATCAGCAGCACCCCGGCCAGTACCAGCACGGTCGCGTCGGCCAGCTCCCTGGACGGCGGATCGCCGGCCTGCAGCGACCGGTTCAGCGAACGCCAGGCCGCCGCGCCCTGCCGGCGCACCAGCATCGCGCCCACGACGGCGGCCAGCAGCAGCGCGCCGAGAACCGGCAGCGCCCCCACCCAGCGGCCGACCTCGATCGCGACTGCCAACTCCAGTACCGGCAGCAGCAGAACCGCCGCCAGGACCCGTCTCGCCCGGGTCGGGCGGCGTCCTACCCCTTGCCGCCCAGCCGTCGTACCTGATTGGTCACCTGGGCGGTCCGGTACCGGACGCCCCAGCGGGCCACTCGCCACAATGCCTCCACCACGATCTTCTGATCCATCTTGCTGGTGCCGTGCTCTCGTTCAACGAACGTGATGGGCACTTCGTCCACGCGCAGGCCCCGCCGAATTGCCCGCGCGGCAAGATCGATCTGGAAGCAGTAGCCCTGCGAGTCCACCTCGCTGAGATCGAGCTTCTCCAGCGCCGTATTGCGGAACGCCCGGTAGCCAGCGGTCACGTCCCGCAGCTGCAGGCCGAGCGCCAGCCGGGCGTACAGGCTGCCGCCGCGACTGAGGACCTCCCGCGAGTACGGCCAGTTGACGACGCTGCCGCCCTTGACCCAGCGCGAGCCGATCACCAGGTCGGCGCCGGCCTCGATCCGCTCCAGCAGGTCCGGCAGCTGCTCTGGCGGGTGCGAGCCGTCGGCGTCCATTTCCACCAGCACGTCGTAGCCGCGGGTCTGACCCCAGCGGAAACCGTCCAGGTAGGCCGCGCCGAGGCCCTGCTTGCCGGCCCGGTGCAGGACCTGCACCTGCGGGTCGGCGGCGGCGATCTCGTCGGCCAGGGCACCGGTCCCGTCCGGGCTGTTGTCGTCCGCGACCAGAATGTCGGCCTCCGGGACGGCGGCCCGCAGCCGGCCGATGATCAGCGGAAGGTTCTCCAACTCGTCATAGGTCGGAATGATCACCAGCAGCCGCCCGGTGACGTGCGACCCGGGATGCGGCGCCGCCGCACTGTCCACCGGGTCGGGCTGATCGGATCCGGACTCCATTGTCATTCCCTCTCGTGCCCTTCGTTTTCGCTGCTGCGCGCGTTCTCGACCTCGCCGTTTCCGACCCTGGCGACTCTGCCGTGCCCCAGGCGCCGCCCACCGAGCGCGCCGCCGATCAGGAGGGCCACCCCGAGCGCCGCCAGAATCGCCTCCGGCCGGGCCCCGACCCGCGTCGCCACGGTCAGCGACGTGCGCAACGGGACCTCGGATTCCAGCACCTCCTGCCGGAAATGAGCAGAACGCTGCTGGACCGTACCGTCCGGGAGGATGATTGCGCTCACCCCGACCGTGGAGATGTGCACGACGGTCCGGCCGGTCTCGATCGCCCGGATCTGCGACATCGCCAGCTGCTGGACGCTTTCGGCGGATTCGCCGAAGGTGGCGTTGTTCGTCTGGACGGCGAGCAGGGTGGCTCCCTGCCGCACCGGATCGCGGACCAGGCTGTCGTAGGCGACCTCGAAGCAGATCACGTCGCCGACGCGGACCTTGCCCATCGTGAGCACGCCGACCGGGTTGTCCCGCAGCGTGTCACCGGAGACGAAGTCCTTCTGAACGAGGTCGACCTTGTCGCTGAAGTTCCGGAAGAACGACCGGAACGGGATGTACTCGGCGAACGGCGCCGGATGCCGCTTCACGTAGACGCTGTCCTGGCCGGTGCCCGGCCCGGAGCCCGGACGCCAGACGATGCTGGTGTTCGACAGGTGCTCCACCGGTGCCTGGATCACGGCGCCGACCAGGATCGGGGCATTGATCGCGGTGACCGCCTCGGTGATCACGGCGGCGGCGTCCGGGTTGAGCAGCGGGTCGATGTCGCTGGAGTTCTCCGGCCAGATCACCACATCCGGCTGCGCCGCGGTGCCCGCCTGCACCCGGGCGGCCAGGGCCTTGGTCGCGAAGACATGGTTGTCCAGGACGGCCCGGCGTTCGGCGTTGAAATCGAGCCCCTCGCGGGGGGTGTTGCCCTGCACGGCCGCCACCCGGGCCTGCTCGCCGTCGGTCGGCAGCGGCACCACCAGCCCGCCGCCCAGCACCACCGCGGCCGCGACCAGGGCCAGCACCGCGGTACGGCCGGACCGCAGCCCCCGCTCGCCGGGCACCCGCTCGCGCGCAGGGGCCCGTCGTGACAGGAAGGCGACCAGGGCGATCGCGGCGCAGGCCAGCAGGGTGCCGACAGCGGCGACGGCAGCGGTCACCAGCGGCGCCCCACCGAGCGCGGCCAGACCGGCGGTGGGCGCCTCGGCCTGGGAGAACACCAGCCGGCCCCACGGGAACCCGCCGAACGGCACCCGGTCCCGGGCGGCCTCCTGCAGTACCCACAGGCCGGTTCCGGCCAGCGCCGTCCCGGCCGTGCCGCCGGGAACCCGCCAGATCCGCGGCAGCAGGGCGCCGAGGGCGGCGAGGAACGCGGCTTCGGCGGTGGCCAGCGCGAACCAGGGCAGCTTGCCGACGTAGATCCCGCTCCAGTGCAGATGCGGGACGAAAAATGCGAGGCCGAAAAGGAATCCGGTGAGGGCGCCGAACCCGGCCCGGTGCCCGCGGGTGGCCAGCGCCAGCCCGGCGACCGCGAGCGGAGCCAATGGCCACAGGTTGAACCCGGGAAAGGCCAGGGCCAGCGTCCCGCCGGCGGCGAGGGCCAGTAGCAGGCTGAACGGGCGGGCCAGGGGCGCCTGGACG
>Ga0307513_10001289_pt1 | contig 36267 bp, 36 predicted proteins | sample 15_EM_MG_FD_202174 | JGI IMG/M metagenome (GOLD analysis project Ga0307513, IMG submission 202174) | Populus trichocarpa ectomycorrhiza microbial communities from riparian zone in the Pacific Northwest, United States - 15_EM | ecosystem: Host-associated > Plants > Roots > Unclassified | place... | reverse complement strand
CATTTCAAGCGTCTGGTTCCCGTAAAACCAAGTCCAGGTTCGGGGAAACGTGGTGAATCTCCGATTCAGCTTGAGAAGCAAGTAAGCGAAGGGTATTCATAGATATTGATGGTGGCAAGAGGTTGAGAATTTGCAATGGCTGGAGCCCGCTTGTAGTGAGGTATTAGCCTAATTGGTCGTCGTTTATGGTTTCGTTCCGGTGATTCGTGCAGACATTCAAGGTAAACCTGGTTAAATGGCACCTGGACCGAGAAAGGAATCTGCAGAAAGAATTGGAGGTATTTGAGAGAAAACAGGAAGGTGGCGGAGAGAAGGACATATGATGTGGTTCAAGAGTGTTGAAGTTATCGCACGTCTGAACTGTACTTCTAATGTGTGGAGACAGTCAGGTTCGATAATTCCTGAAGGAGTGGGGGACGTGACATCGGTCCCATAAAATCCAAATGTTGTAAGCCTCTGCAGTAATCGAGCATGAATCAGAACGGCTATGAGGTCTTGGAAGAAAACCTGCGAGTAACAAGAGACCTGAGTCAATTGGTCGCATCGTGTATTTGCCAGGATAGCCTCTTGTGGACGTCGACCTGTACAACCAACTCGGCGCAAGGAGCTAAATCGAAACAGGGATCTCCATATCTTGCGGTACATATCATAGAATAGCTCCCAGAGATAACGAATAGGGGTCATTCACTGTAGGCATGAATTTGGCAGATTCCAGGTGCGAACACGTTTTTGACGTAGTCGGGAATAAGAACATGTGTCGAATCACAAAATCAAATGGCAGTTGCAAGCCAATTTCTCTCCAGTATTCCGTGCGCGAGAAGGAGCATAAAATAGAATATACTGCATCGTATGTGCTGTCTTCGTTGGGCATGTAAACCGTGAGATCGAGCAGGGCCGTTCCTGCTCTTTTCAACCATTGCTCAGTCAAATAGATCTGGGATTTCTTGGGGTTAAGGATCACAATGTTCTGCCACAATTGCGGGTACCCAAGAGCAACTGCTCTCCAGAAGGAGCAAATTTGTCCCGGATCTGAATGACAAGTACGGGAAACGAGAGGCCGGGGGGCATCCTCGAGCATTTGACTCCAGTGCTCGTCCTCGAGGTATTTATCAAAAACTTCACTGAGTAACTCGAACAGGAGTCGACCCATGGCCGGAGGAATTCTTGGGTCACGCTTAGTAAGGAATACAAATCGCCAAATCGACTTGCAGGCGTTAGGTTGTCGTGTGCTTCAAACTGCCTAGAATCTCTGAATCTCTGATGTCAGGGATATATATATAATTGACGAGTTAATCAGGGTTACGCATGTTGAATGACGATGACAAGCTAAATCTTTGGCGGAACGGTGTTTTCATTGGGGAAATCTGAAACAAAACTAGCTTAAGTCCTTGAGTATACGAGAAGAATGAATCGATTTGCCCCACCGTTTCAACAGATGGATTAGTATGTTCAAAGACAAGGTTTTTGTGGGTTAGACTATTAAGACCAACTTCGAGTCTATAAGATGGATACTTGGGATAGAGCTCAGCGCGCTAGTTGCGAATAATGATGACAAACAAGAAACACCACCGTTGGCGCCGCGCGAGGTGGAGGTAGCTCGAGTCAAGTTGCACCTCGTCTCGGCATCATCATCAGATAGTTGGAAGCCAGGAAGGCCTTGGTGTCAACGTTGATACCAGTCTGATTTCGGATCAAAGCGCTAGGACCCACAGGCGATGCCTTTGTAATCAGAGGAACAAGGGCACATTATTCCACTCTCGAATAAAAACATTCTCGCTCAGATGAACCTTTATATCAATTAACACAAGAGATAGCATAATTATACCATGTCCGCACACGATTTTGAGCCGTTGTTAACACCTCCTTACGATACCCTGCCTCAGCTCTTCCTCCCTAAAGGGAACAAAAACAAAAACATTAACAACACCAATCGAATAACCAAGCGTGCATCGATCAAAAGAATGACTTACCGATACTCAAACATTAACTGCACGCCAATAAACAAGCAGACGGAGCAGAGAACCATAAAACGCACGCCCTCCAGCGTCCCGAACAGTTGCGAGAAAAAGAAGCTGACTCCGTCTGTGCCTACGACGAAGCCCACCAAGTTGGCCGCCATCATCATTAGGATGTTGAGCACACCACCGATTGCGCACACATGTCTGTACCACGGGTATTTATCATACTATCGAAGAGGAAGCGTAAATTCAAGGTAAGCAGGGCGGAAATGATACGCAACGAACCTTGGAAGCAGGGAGTACATACGATGCCACCAACTCTGGAATGACGAACAAGCTGACGAGCCAACCCCACATTAACAACCTGAACGTGAGATCATGCCACAGCGCCACAAACGAAAACACCAGGACGGTGTTGAGGACGACGTTCCTGGAGCCGCCGAGTGGGATATAGATGTAACGGATAATCCAGAGATTGTAGCTGCGATGCCAGCTCCTCCAGAATCCGAAGGTAGAGTAATTATTCGCCATGCATCTGACCATATTCTCTGGCGGGTCGATGCCATCCAAAAGTGCCCATGCGCGGAAGAACCGCCAAGGAATTAGGAGCTGGACAGAGGATGATAAAATGGGGGAGAGATGAACGATGGTGTAATTACCTTGAGCCATATGATCATCAAATTCCAGAAACCAATCATGGCGATTTCAGCAGGCGAGGCCCCAATCCAGGCTTTGCGATCTTTGATGGCGACCATGTACATATAATGAAGGATAAACTCCATGGTAAGATAGCAGCAGGCAAATCGGACGAGGTACATGACCCTCGGGCGAATGCCTAAGGACACTGGTTTTCGATACTTTACCAATTCGTCAATTCGAGAATTGTCAATGATAAATCCGGAAACTGACCTGCCAGATGAAGTCGTTGAAAGTGATAATGGGACCAGCAATATATAGAGGGGTATATAGAACGTAAGCCACGTAGTTCAAAGCTGAGTAGTGTTCCTCGCTATGGGGGCTTGTGACGCGCTGTTTTTCGGTGGGATTTGAGGGAATCTAGGAAATGAGAGAAATTCGCATATTAGAGCGCAGTTCAGAGACGAGAAACGAACGTACCCACATCAACGCTTTCTGTGTTTTTGCAAGCCCAGTAATAATCCATGTTAAAGGATATGAGCCGAAGCATTGTGATGTTGAAGATGACATGCCATCTTGGATATATCCCCGAAAATGAGTCCTGGGAAGGAGTAAGGACCTGGACTTTTTCAAAAAACACAAAAACGTTGAAGCTTACCAAGGCTGCCAGGCCTGGGAGGACTTCGAACTTGTAGCCATGGTAGAGTTCATTTGAGAAAAGTACTAGGCCATTGAAAAGCCAAGTAAGAAGAGGTCCTAGCAAAGACGCCCGGCACTTCTTGGCAATGATGAAGTTGAGTGATATTATGGCGAAGATCTTCAAGGAGCTAGAACCATGTAGGGCGATAACCATGACGATTGACAGAACTACGTTGGCAGGAATAAGGTAGAGGTTCGAATGCGCGTTTTTGTTGAGATATCTTATAAGTAATTTGATAGCAATGTAGACCGCGGCGGCGTTGAATAAAATAGGGATGTTGTCACGAAAAGAGCGGTACTGTGCATCACTGTTATCCTATCGAAAATCAGCAACGGAAAACAGGCAACATGGGGATATACTCACCACCAGCCGACCATTTATCCAACCCTGCGATAGTTTCGAGGCGTAAAAAGGATAGTTTCGATGTGAAGCTGCTCAGAAAATAATTCAGTGTCAAGGAAAGTAGGAAATAACGGAATTCACTTTGACTCAAGGATATTGGTATCCAGAACATAGCTGGAATGGCGAAAAATGCTGCTAGATAGTAGAAATAGAACTCCGGAGTACTCCATCGTGAAGGACGATTTCCAAGTTTCGAAATTGGCGTCGCAGCGTTCTCTCGCAATGCAGAGGGTATATGAACGGTTAGAAGTGCGATGCCCCGCGCAGTTGGTGGCTCTGAAGCCTTTTCCGAAGCCATCGGTGGGTAATTCTGGGTATGGATGGGTGGCACTGAGGGTGAATGTAGCGGCAAAACGCTTGTGTCGGTCATTCTGTTGGGTATTGGAAGCACATTGGAATCGTCGCGACGTGAAGGTGAAGACGAGGCCAGGTCACATGTCACACATATGCAATGTGAGAGCGGTCACATATGCTGCGACACGATATGCGCTCCTTCACAACATACATATGATAAGTATACTAATCATTAAACGACTTCGATCACCACGAAATGTTGTTTCAAGTTCCTTGGTACGAGTCACCAGTCCACCATTAAAGGGATCCTTCTGCCAGTGATCTGCCCCACCATCCCTTGATTTTGTGTTTCTTCGTTCTCTAATTAAGAATAACTTCAGTACTGGCAGATTTAGCATCATCTAGAGAACATCTACGTAATCAGATGACCCAAAATTATTATTTTCCCGTCGTCGATCATCTCATGGACTCCCAAGTTCCGCCCCAACCCCCACAAGCCCCTGGACGAAAGAAAATTAAATGCTGCTCGTAGGGTTCCTGAAGTTTTCAAATCAAAACTGTTACACTACTGGCTGACCATGACGGAATTTGGTGCGGGATGGAAGCCAAGGAACTAAGATGGTAGGGATCCGAGTGAACCTATGTAGACTGCACTGTAAGGCTAGATAATGTACTTAGTAGTCGTTTTACTGATACTCTGGGCAAGGATCTAATCGACTGGGTAATCAACCATTGGAGAATATGGTATGGGTTACGTATCCTATGCAAAGTAAGATAAAAGGGATGAATTACGTGGCCACTTTGAAAATTCCGCGACTTTCACAAAAGGACTTGAGGAATTGAACAAGGCTCAAATCCTCTTGATACATCTTTCTAGAATGCACCTGGGAATCCAACCACATCGGCATGCAAAAGGTGAACCACGCGAACACCCACACGAAGCCGATCAACTTGAAGGTTTTGGATTCCTTATATCCCAGGCGCGAGGCGATACCAATAACCGCGTCTTCGAACGTGATGCCAACTGCCTGGAGGAGGAAAAATTGAACAGTCGCCCCTTCAGGGAAATTATGGAAGAACACATGTTCTCCGATTGCATGGAGCAGTCCAGAGACGAGGAATGCCGTGAAAAGTTTGAAGTAGGTCGTGAATGTACCTTTGGGGAGATGGAGGGTGTTCGCAAGAAAATTTGCGTGGCTTGTGAGGTTTTTGCGAAGCATCTGGTGCCAGACGCGACTGTCCAATTTTTTTGTGATGAGGATATAAAGTAAAAGATATTGTAAGCACATACCCCCAACATTTCCGCAGCGTGTAAGCCTTGAGTGGTGATCCAAATACATGGGGCCAATCCCTAGGTTCGTACAGTCCCGTAGCGACGCAAATAATACTCGCAATCGCGTCCACTCCGCTCATAGTATAGTATACAGTGAGGATGGACGACCACACTACCGTGCGCTGCCACCATCCAAAAGCAGCCACCGAAGGCCCCCCTATCTTAAAGCATGGATTGTCTCGAATCGGAATGAAGGCGACGTCCCAAAGGATAAAATAAATTATAATCCAAAGAAACTGGGAAGCAATGAATTTCCCTCGTGAAGCTGTGGGCCGCGGGGGTATTTGATCTGTGGGTTCGTGTGCCCATCCGATTCCGCGTGGAGTAGCGAGTAGGGATGCGGCCCATATGAGACGCTCTTTGAATGTCATTTCGGAGGTGCCTTTCTTTTGTCCGATTTTTCTAAATTCAGGTTGGTGATTCCGTAGGAGAATATAGTCGGATGCGGTAAGAATCATGTTAAGGAGAGATGAGATGACTGCATAGTCGCTTGCCGTGTTACCCGGCGCGCAAAAGAACACAGAATAGATGCATAGGATGGATATCTGAACGAAGAAAATCCAAGTGTGTCGCGCATTACGCCGCCCCCCGTGGACAAGAGCAAGGAGCAGAATAAGTCGACATAGACCGTTGATGATTGGATTACGGTCGGGTTTCTCCATCCTTGAGCGGGTGGAAGGTTGGTGGAATTGGAAGGAGTGAAAGAGGGGGAAATCAACTTGGTTACAGTTGTTTTTCTTCTTCTTTTCACGGACTATACATACCGTTAGTGATCACATCAAGTGCCCAAGACTTCCACTGAAAATCCTCACACAAAAACTGGAATTCATCCGTGGATTTCCGGTGCTTCGTACCACGTGGGAGGTTATCTGATAAGATGACTAGAAACTCGTTGTGGTTTGGGTTTCTTTCAACCTCATATTATCATGTCTCGTATAGGTGTAAGGCCCGGATATGACCCAGAGTGGATTCCATCCTGCAGGAAGCTTCTAGGGAAACCTGGAAAAACACCTTAATTGCGGACTTCTTAATTGGAATTACTCTTTTAAAAAACACACAATAAAGCCATCCAAGCTCAACAGGAACAACTGGTCACGGTCAGGCAGTCCTCCGACTCGGGTACTATTGGAGTAATAGGACCAAGAAACTGGAGGTTTCCCGGAAGTCGTGTTTGAAGGCAGGAGTCTCCGAATTCTATGAGATACCAAGGATGCGTCGGACCGGGGAAACAAGAGTGCAGATGGCATCGCCCTCGGCGGCGTGCACGGTCAATCCACCTTGATGGGCTATACCTTGCCGGAATAACCGCGAGAGAACTGAATTACAAGGAGAAATATATAAGTGGAACAGAAACACGATGGAGAGTTGTTAACGCGAGATAATCAGTCTTGAAGAGCTTCTATCTCGCTCTCGGTATTCTCAAGGAATGTGTTATAGCTATCTTGATAAGCCGCTGAAGAGACAAATGAGCTTTCTGTAGAGTGGCCGTTAGACATGATCGCGTACCTGGGTTTTTGGCAAGCGCTCTATAACGCGCGATTACTTCACGATTGTGAGCTATTGCAGCGAGCTGGGCATGTCTAATGGTACCTAGATGACCATCAAAACTATGACAAGAAATCCTGAGGCAGAAGACATTACCAGAAACGTGAACGACATTCGGGAGATACCTCGTCCCTTCGATAGAGGTTAGGAACGTTAGTGCTCCCCACGCGATGTTGTGTTGGTCTCGGGCCACTCTAATAATGCAGATATTCGTTGTAGGGGAGAAATATTTGACTGTAAATTTAAAAACAGAAATCTGAGCAGGACTTCGCAATAAACTGGTCGAAACCAAAAGTTGCATACCCGTCAACGATAAACCAACAGCTCCCCACCCCGTATCACCGAAGTTGTTCAAGACACTCTGCTTCAATGCGGACCATATTGCCTTGCCGTCGATCGAATTTGTGACGGTAGAATTTCCAAGTTGTGCTGTCCCTTGTGCGATGGGGATGAATTCAACGAGAATCCAACGATTCTGGCCACTTTCCAACTTCAGAGATGGAATGGATGTCGTATATGAGATTTCTCACCTTGAATCGAACCATAACTCGAAGATTCAGCGCAAAGAATTGCCACTACGACATCGCAGGGAATGAGAAAGAAAACGAAGTCCAATGCAGAGTTTGGAGCTGTTTGGAGGGAGCGGCCAGAATAATTTGGGAAGGCTTCAGCATTAGGAACAAACAACTCTCTTTCCTTCCAGAACTTCGATCCAACTCAAATTCCACCTTCGATTCAGCCTTCCTATCTGCACAGTGATGCACCTAAATCCAAAGACGGCCCTGTCAAGGAGTCTGTTCAAGCGGTAAGAACCAATATATCTCAATGTCTTTGAACCGCTAATGAACCCATCCTAAACTTAGCAGGTTGCTGAGCTGAACGAACAGGTTGAGATCACCCGCCGCATCGAAGCCGAAAAGGAGAAAAGCGCCTCAAAGCGAGGTACAGCCTTTGGCGAAGTCGACGTTGCCGTCGTCGCTGATGAGGAGAGCACCGTTGACCTCAAGTTCACCTACAGTTCGTCAACCCGTACCTTCATTCGCAGTAAACGAATTTAATCACCTATCAAGTTGTTAGCAATGCTCGATGGAAACCTACCTACGAGCTCCATGCTACCACAGAGAGCGGCAAACCATCCTCTTCCGTCTCTCTACACTACTGAGCTCGAATCACTCAAAGCACTGGAGAAGACTGGAATAACACCGCCCTCACACTCGGTACTGTCGCCTCGGACACCGCTGTAAAACGTATACCACAACTTAACCCCGTCAAGATCCATCCACGAGTAGAGAGGCCGATCGTCCAAAAGAAAGGTTCCAGCTCAACCCAAAATAGTCTCTTCGGATCCGTTCGCAACGTTATTCCCTATCCACAGGGAAGTTTTGGTGCGGCACCTGCCCAACCCGTTTTGGGGGCCACTACTTCGTTTGGAGCGTCCGCCCGTGCCCTGCCAGATGCCTCGGTCGACCCTGCTGCTCTCATGCAGCAGCTCTCAATTGCGGATACCCGCCCTCTTCCACAAGACAATGATGATTTCGAGGATCTCGAAGGTCCTGATGCTATCACTGGACCAATTACTGTCGTCTCGGAGACACCTATGGCCATTTCCTTCTCTGTCCATGGAGAATCGACTATAGCCAGTGACGGTGTTGAGCATCAGGTCTCCGTAGCTGTGTTACCATTCCAGGCAAAAATCTCTTATATTTCCACCCCTCGTATCGACCCGAGAATCTTCTTGCAGGTAAAGTCCTATTTTTTCTTGAATTCCAACGACCCATTCATTTTCTGATGCAATTTTTTTTTTTTTACTCCAGTGTGAACTCCTAAACAGTAATGAATACAGGTTGCTCTCAGGGCCCGTCAGCGTCATCCTCGATGATAGCTATGTTTCCAAGACTTCAGTCAACGTAAGTCCTTCCCAAATTACCCTTACTAAGATTTTAACCTCGTTTTGCATATTTTAGGACATCAACACCGGCGACAACTTCGAGTGCACTCTCGGCGACGACACCACCACCAAGGTCACTTACGCCCGTTCCTCTAAAACTGTCAAATCGAACGGGGGCGCCTTTTCTGAGGTCTTTAACGCCACCACCTACACCACCAAGGTATCAATCCACAACAAACACCAATTCGCTATCACCGACCCCATCGTGCGCGATGTCATCCCAACGTGCGAGGACAAACGCGCCAAGATCATCCTGCACAAACCACTTGGGCTCGCGGACGCCAAAGATGGCGAGTCAATTGATCTTAAGAGCGATGGATTGCTTGTTGGGTGGGAAAAGCTTGTGGGTGGGAAGGCAGGCGAGGAGGAGGGCAAGTTTGAGTGGAAGTGGAAGGTTGGGAGTGGGGCGAAGGTTAACCTTGAGGCCGAGTGGGAGATTAAGGTTCCTGGGGAATTCCCTTGGATCGAGGCATAATAATTGTAGCCGGAATGAGGTGTTTGATTTGCTGCTACCATTTTTCGAGTCAAATGTTTGAGTATGTTAATACAAATTTTTTTGAAGTCTACAGCTAAATGCAAATGGCCCGTTCCGGACGAGTTGACACAGGAACAAACAAATTTCGCATGGTTGTTTCATTTTGTCCTTGTTTCCCCTTGAGTTGCTTTCCCCAGTCCATTCCTGCGATGTTCGTGTTGTTCCTGTGGGTGTAGTATCCAAATCCCATCTCAAAGAAAGGACCAATACCTTGCAATGATATGCTGCTCAAAGAAGGCGGGGCAATTACAAACGTTAACGATGTTTCTGCGTCACGAGTGATAAGCAGGTGCCGAAAAATCGGAACCAATGTCCATCAGAGCGGACACGACGAAGTAATACCCCAGTGTTGGGGAGGAGCCGTCTCCTAGGATAGGGCTCTCCCCTGTGTGTAACTGGTAGGAAAGCGGACGGGCAGCGCAGCACCCACTTACTAAGAAGTGCTACTCCCACAACAACAATGTGCGGTTTCGACCTTGCGAATGGTCTTGTCAGTGGGCTGCGCTACCCAGACCGCGTTTCCCTTCGTTTCCTTTTAGCCATCTCCTAAGTAATCTGACCAATAGGAGTCTGCTGCTGATCCCTCAAAGGACAGTCTGCTCGACCTATCGATAGCTTAGTTGCAAGGGTGGGGAGTGTGGCATGTAGCAGCAAAACCATCTTACTGTACTGGGTACCATTGGCCACATGTCACAGGACGACGGCCTGAGCTTTCGCGAAGGCGGTCAGTTTTGTCGTTAAGCGTGAGGAGTCCGACGAAGATGGACTTGATTGACGCCAAAATATGATCTAATCTCGATAGATAAGATGCGGTGCCTGGAAACTGAAATAATTGTTCCCTACATAATTGTTCCTGTACCGGGCCCTGAAGTACAACGACGTTCAAACGACGTTGAAAGCTATTGTCGTAACAAGTCCTCGTTCTACGGTATCCTAGCACTGAAATCGTTGGTGTTTGAAATGGCAGGCTGTGGTGAGCACTGTTGTTTGGCAACAAGGCATGAATTGTGTTTAATTTGTGGTCTGACAAAAGAAATTGGCGTCGTTGACCACGACCGTAATGCAGGGAACAGGTATCATATTATTGTATAAATGTGAGCAGATTAACTTCCCTTCTACCCCACCAATTTCCTCAGGCAGGTTGTACTCGCACAATGTCCACCATGATTCAATCGATTTCCGCCTCGATTCTACCCCGCCGACTCAGGCGATGGGTTTCTACTCGTTCTCAAAGTCTCATGCCTATATCCCGCCCCTTTGGAAATATTGGACAAATTGCCTATCTCAACCAACCCACCACAGAAACACGCACTCGGGTTGTAGGTGAATTGTTGCCCCGGATACAAGAGCGTGGTTTTAACCCCAGCATTCGCTCGGCCCTTAATTTCCACCGCGGTATATCTCGGATACCGAATAGCCAAATGGAAGCGATACGTCCTCCTGTACCACTCATACCACCCAACTTCTGCGCCCCGGTGGAAGACTCAAAAAACACTAAGCCGAGCACCAATTCTAGTCGGCTTACCACCGAACTTCCAAATAACGCCCTTGAGTTGTCATTTTACAATACTCAATATTGTTTCATGGATGCTGAATCCAACACCAATTCCAGGCCTATTACTATCGAACCCGACAATACCCTTGGATTGTTTTTTGACACTCCACCATCTATAATCCCCAATACTGAATCGTTATCCGCCACAGTATCACCTCTCGGATTCCTGACACTACGGAATGAACTTCATACAGAGGAAAATCCTTTCTCCTTTGAACCATTTGGTTCCGGCCTCAATTTCTTCAGAGAAAACTCACAGACTACGGAACTAAGCTCCAATTCGAGCCAACCCTTCATTGAACCCAATAACGCCCTTGGTTTACGGCTTTACGGTCCTCAACGTCATATATTGGATGTACAATCATCTAGTGCCAATTCCAGGTGGCCTACCATTGAACCCGACAACGCTCTTGGATTGTCCCTTGGTCAGCCTAGCATCGGCATTGAATCGCTGCATACATCCCTCCCTGTACCGCTCGGATTTCGCGACGAAGCTTACCCGGAGCTACCTTCTTCTGGACAATTGAACGCCAACTTTGACTTTTACGGAGAGGACTTGCAGATTAGCGCCAATCAGACGCAGCCCGAATCTAGTTCTCACGTGCCCCAGGATATCCGATTGGGTGATGTTGGGATGCGGGACATTGCGAGACGAAAGCTTATACCCAATCCGACCCCATGGGAGATAGAAGTACCTCCTCCTGGCCCCCTTAGAACCAACTTCAATCCTTTTTGGGATCTATCGAACACCGATTCCGGCTCCGGTTTTTCCTACGAAGCTGTCTCTTACTCGAACTCTTCGAACAAAGATACACTTGGAGGACAGCCCCCGAAATCTCAAGAGCTAAGTGTAACCTTTGGCGGAAAATTTGGACGCCAAGTGCGCTGGAAAGATATCATGCCATCTGTGGACCATTTTATCGAATGCTGCACAAGGGATACAACCCACAACCTAGCTGTCGTTTTGGAACCTTCAAGCTCCACTTACGATCAATGGGAGCGCAAACAGACGCTGAAGGAATTATTCGATCGGCTTCAGCTTACGGAGTCGGTCACCACCTACACCGATGAGCGTCATGTTCGGAATGTCGTTTTCAATCGCATCTCCATCACTGTCCCAGACAAGGCTGAAGAGAAGGTCATGACGTTGGCTGCTTTGCCCTGGAATAACTCTTCAGGACGGACAATTCCCGATGCCAACTGGGAGAAAATCGACATTAGATCTGCTTCAAACCTGCGGGAATTTCTGTGGAACGGGCCTTTCCAACAACTTTCCGAGAATTTCTTGTATCCTGCGGACGGTTTGACTCTTCTGAGTATCACTGGTTGCCAGATCTCGGTTAATGACGCTGTCGAACTCCTTCGACTATGCTCTTCTCTTGAAGAAGCCCAGCTCGAGACTGTTCATGACACGAAGGCAGTCGCGTTGTTGACTCCCAAATCGGGGCCCAAATTTAAATTCATTCTGAAGAAATTATCGGTTACATCTTCTGTCGATTTAACCTCCGTATTGAAGCCTATTAAATGGGCTCCAACATCGGAATTGATCGCCACCTTCTTGAACAATGGTGCCCAAGATGCGAATGCCTTATCGTGTGTTGGACTTATCCCCCAAAATACAGGGTTACGGTTAAAAGGGAATTTTTTGGAACAGACCATGGATAGGATACAAGCGAGGAGACAACAACTCGTGGTTTATCAGTAAAACTTAAATATACATAAAAATTAATAAAGTACATGCGTGTTCAAAAAGTGATTGTCGATGCAACCGAAGGTCCTTTTTGGGGTCACCATTGCCCACCGCAGCAATCCAGGTGAGGTCTCATCGACATACCAGCGCGACGATATCATCGTTGACAGCAGTCCATCAGTTGTGTCACAACGGTCCAGAAGCAGTTTCTCAAGTCGAGGCAGTAACTGATGAGAACCATCTTCGGATTTTTTCATTAATAGGTGAACGATCTTGTCGGAAACGATCTCCGTGGACACCCATAGACATGTTAGAGAGCGAAGTGTGGGGGATTGAAGGTGGAGTTCCAGATCGACGTCAGAAAGGTATGGATTAGTTAATTCGAGAGTGTGTAGGTGGCAAGTAGACCTTTGCAGAAATCGAATCAGTTCCGATAGGTTCCGATTGGGTTGGTCGTCGGTTATGCTGTTATGATTGAGACCGAGAATCTGAAGGGAAGGACACATAAGGCTCGAGAAAAGGGGACATGTCCTAGTTGACCACGAGTAAACTTCTAGGACACGAAGGTGTTGTAGAAAAAGTGGAGGGCCGCGTGGGTCCGGTGCTATTTTTGAAGGAAGGGTGATAGTTGAGAGGGAGAGCTCCTCAATAAGGGGGACTGCAGCGAGGAAGGTGAGGGCGTCGTCGATGGACAATTGAAAGTAGGTTTCAACATGAGTTAATTGATGGAAGGGTGCATGCTTTGGGAACTTGTCAACTCCGGTGCTGGCCCAGTTTACTCGATGTAGGTTCGGAGATGTATGGATAAACTTCCAGATCGCGTCGATGTATGGACCAAAATGTTGCTTATAAGGGTGCCGCGAGGACGAGTTAAACACAAGGGTACACGATTCGAGGAGGACGGGTGTTTTTGGAATATGCACGATTGGCGAAAAGGTGTCTAAGAGCTGGAGAGGCATAAGGAAATCGATTATCCTCCAATATTCCAGATGAGATATAAAATATGTGAGAATCTTGGAAGCCGCCTTCAAGTCACAGACTCCGTCTAGCCTATTGTAATCGAGTGTCAAACAAAGAGATTTATTGCCCGACCTCTCGAGCCAGATGCCGACGAGACGAACTTGGGAGCGTTTGGGATTGTAGATATAGATATTTGACCATAATATCGGTAGATCGATGGCCACTGTGCGCCAGCGCGAACATATCTGTCCCAATATGGTCGGATCCGAGCGACAGGATTTGGAAATCCGAGGTCTAGGCGGATCGTCGTCATGAGGGTGCGAGTCGTCCTCGATGAAATTTTCGAAGATTTCGCAAAGTATTTCGACAGGGAGCTCGGTGACATCGAAACCTCGCTTTGGGGTTGGCAGCCTGCAACGATTGATGGTGTTTGGCTTTGGACGACAATGGTTGACATTGGAAGTTTGAGCGGCCGAACCATTTGAGAGCCCAGTTGGAGAAGCCTTTGTAGCGAGGGAGTACAAACGCGGGGCAATCATGTTTACCCCATCAAAGACGATAGCTTGCGAAGGATATCCTTGGAATGGAGGTAATAGACGAGGTATGGGCAGGAGATCCGCAATCCCAGTTCGTAGGAGTCTGTCTGCAGTAACCTGGTCAAGACAATTCGAAAAATTCGAGAAATAACGCACTAGATGATGAGTACGATGGCAGCGGCGACTTAACAATCGTTTCCATTGATACCTAGGCCTAGACGTGGACGAACTGAGCTGACGAGTAAGCGGCGAAAAACCTTAATACGTGAGCTGACACACCTTCAAGGTTCGTAAACAGAGGAGGCAGAAGAAATTTGGAAAACGAAATAAGTTAGAGGTATTAAAATACTCCGTTTACAATGTAACCAGGCGGAACCAGGCAAACAACATTTCTCAAGCGAGACAGGGAAAACAAGGAGAACATGTCTTTGTCGAACTTGGTAAATCTCGATTTGATTTGAACACAGCCCTTGTATCCAATCTCGGTGGCGTTGGCGTGGACGTCTATCCTTGTCTTTGAGCCCAAAAAGTTGGCTTTGTGAGAGGGAATCAACGCTTCCGAAGCGTCCACAATGCGGTTGGCATCGCTGGGCTCCCTTCACCACCATTAGCGCATCGAATATAAACCATTATAAGGTACAAGCCGCCTGTTGAAGGGATATAAAGCATATTCATGCATAAAGAACAAGACGAGAGTCACCACGGCGACAGATTCCCACGAGGCAAATCGGGAAATAAATACTGGATAAAGGTGGCCTGATCGCTGATCGTCAGTGTGTGAATCTCATCATAATACAGTGATGCCACCTTTCTGCGGGTTACTTGCCGTAGAGCTCAAGCACGAAATCATCTAAACATGAGTAGAACTTCATATTCCACAGGCTTCTTGACCATTCCTGGAGTCCTGCCAGGCTGGCTCCCTGCTCTGTATAAATTTATGGGGTAGTGACCATCTGCCGAAGCTAGTATCCTAGTATCAATTCTCTCCCCTTATTTCACTTCTAGAATATTGAACGGCTAAAATTAGAACAGACCATAGCTAGTTACAGTGGATGCTGCAGAACATACTATCACTCTTGGATAATGACATTCAAGACGGGGATGCGTTATCCGCCGAATTCGAAGAAGGTTTTTCACCAGAATAGAGTACAAGTAAAATGATCCTAACTGCTCAAGAGTAAAACCTATATAGAGATAAAATATACTTTCCAAAAATTAGTAAAGTACATGGGTGTTGAAGAAATGAATGCCGATAGGAACCGAAGGGGGTCACAAGTGCACGTCGGAGCGTTTCAGGCAAGGGGGCAGCACCATGCCAGCGCGAAGATATCATCCTCGCCAATAAACCATCAGCCGTGTTACAAAGGTCCAGGGCCGGTATCTCCAATCGAGGCAGCACTCAATGAGAGCCATTTTTGGTTCTCTTCATCAATAAGTGAATAATCTGATCGGAAACGACGTCCTTTTTTTACAGATAGGTGTACGAATGAAGTGTGGGGGATTGAAGGAGTAATGCCAAGTCGTTATCAGAAAGATTTGGATCGCTTATATCGAGATGTTGTAGTTGGCAGTTAAATCTTTGGAGGAGTTGAATCAATTCCGACAGACTCTGCCAGCGATTCGGTTAGTCAGTTTATCTATTATGATTAAATCTGAGGTGCTAAAGGGCAGGGGACGTAATACTTGAGAAAAGGAATGAACAGTCCGGAATCGATCGCGAGCAAATAATCAGGAAGCGAAGATGCTGCAACAGAAGTTGTGGGGCATCTGGTGCGAGTGCCATTGTTGATGATTGAAATATTCCAATTGAGATAGAGAGGTCTTCGATAAGAGGGACTGTGGCGAAGAATGCTAGAGCTTCATCGATGGATAAAGAGAAGTCCATGTCAACTGATGGAATGGTGCACGCCTGGGGGGGTTCTCAGTTCCAGGGCGGGCCCAGGTTATTCGGCTTAAGTTTGGAGATGTGTGGAGAACCCTCCAGATCGCCTTGATGTATGGACCAAAATTTTGTCATTGGGGTGCCGCAAGGAATCGTTAAATTCGAGGACACAGGATTCAAGAAGGACGGGTATTTTTGAAAACTGTACAATTGAGAAAAATGCACCCAACAGCTTGAGGGGAAACTCGAAATCGATTGTCCTCCAATATTCCAGAGAAGATATAAAGGACGTAGGAATCTGAGAAGCCGCCCCCAGGTCAGGTTCTTCGTGGCGGTAGTCAAATTTCAGATAGAGAGAACTGTTGGCCGAACTCGCGAGCCACACATTAACAAGAGGAACTTGGGAGGATTGGGGGCCATGAATACAGGTATTTGGCTATAGTATCGGTAGATCAATGGCCACTGTGCGCCAGCGCAGACATATCTGTCCCAATATGGTCGGATCCGAGCGACAGCAGTGTGAGACAAGACGTCTAGGCGGCGGACCGTTATGCGAGTCGTCTTCAATATATTTCGCAAATTATTTCAACACCTCGCTTTTGGGTTGGCAGCCTGTAACGATTGGTGGAGTTTGGCTGTAGACGCGAATGGCTCCCAGTGACGAGGGAAGTTCGACTGGCCAAACTATTTAAGGGATACATACATATCCCATCGTAGCCGATGTTTTACGAAGGATATTCTTGGAAGGGAGATAACATGCGAGAAATGGGCACCTGCTCCTACTACAGTTAGTAACGTGGTCAATGCAATTCAAAAAATCCCAGGAAAACACACACCAGATGATGAGTACAATGGCGATGGTGGCGTACCAGTGGTTTCCATTGACATAAACTAAGCCTGAACGTGGGTGAACTGACTTAACAATCAACCAAGAGAGAAACCTGAAGACGCGAACTGAGTGAGCACCTCAAGATTCGTAAACAAAGGAGGTGAAAGAAAGTTGACTGTAATAATTGAGCGATGTAATTGAGAGGCATTGATATAATCCATTTACAACGTAACCAGGGAAACAGTGACATTTCGTAAACAAGTAGACAGAGAACAAGGAGAACATGCCTTCGTCGAATTTTGTTCATTTCTAGTTTGGTTTGAAGGCAAGTTGCAAACAACTCTTCTTGATGACTTGACGTTCAAGAAGGTTCAAGATAAACGTTTATGTAACGTTCAATGACCAGACATTGAAATTTCTTCTTCTCTATGCTTGTTCATCGTCTTTCAATAGTGCTCAAGTCGCCTTTGAGCCCAACAAGGTCTCCTTTGTGCCTAGCAACTTTGAGCGGGAATCAACGCTTCGGTGTCCACAATGCAGTTGGCATCCCTGGGCTCCCTAAACCACCATCACTCTCCGAACTCTTAACGGAAGAAGATAACGCAAACGCTTCGGCATGGGTGACACAATTCGGAGGAGCAGCCGGGAAAATCCCGAAAGAATTGGTGGAATTATCATTTTCGAGGAGTTCAGGTCCTGGTGGGCAGGTATGCGCTCTTGGGGAATTCATTGACGCGTTTATTCACAAATACCGGTCCTTTGTAGAACGTGAATAAGGTGAACACAAAGGCTACATTACGGTGCTCCTTGAGCGACACCTGGATTCCGCGTTGGGCCTTACCAACTTTGAAGAAAACCGTATGCCTTACATTCCCAAAATACCTCAGTTTTTCTCACTCGTCTGCAGCCTCATTACGTTTCGTCGACACACTCCATACTCCTTACATCTACAGTGCATCGTTCACAGGCCCAAAACATTGACGAATGTTTGCAAAAAGTATGTTTACATTAATAATCAGCTGCTCTGTTTCATGGGTATATTTCCAGCTACATTCCCTAATACTGTCGGCTGCGTCTATGCCTATCAAGAAAGGCCCTTCAGAGGAACAGAAAAAGAAAGTGGAAGGGTTGATGAAGGCTGCGCACGCACGACGCAAAGCGGACAAGATGAAGAGGAGCAGCGTAAAGCAAGGGCGCAGTGGGAAAGGCGATTATGGCTATTAAGTTGAGGAATCCTTTTGCGTGCATGTGCGGGACCAATCCACTGTGAATAATTTTCAATGTCGCATCCTCTCTGGTTAATTATAGTATTGTTCTCCCCACAGCCAGTCTCACAGGTCCTCAACTCTGCAATCTGCCCCGAAGAGATATATTTGGGTCCATGAAAGGCCTTTTTTGGGCGTCCCCCGTGTTTCTTCTCTCGACGCACCACCAGCATTTTCAAAGTAGGACCCCCAGCCGTGGTAACTTACATTCATTCCGCGATATCCGTGGCATTACCTCTCAGTTCCTAATCCCAGAAAATAGCACAACACCAGCCCCACGGTTCTCAATCGACAAAGGATTCCATTCAAATCCAGGAAGCTGTCACGTTGCAATATTTTTGGCAATCCTGTCTCTGCATTTGATGTCCCCTACTTCGGAAGGAACCGTTTCCCGACCGGCCATTCTTCAAATCTTTGTTGTGTCATCGAAATCATTGCAAAACCTTCCTTCTATGGATAGTGGTCTCAAAGGCCTGAGCTTGGGAACGGCTTGAAAAACGAGGTGCCATCCAGAACGTACACATGGGTTCCCGGATTCTGACGCGTTGGCACATTGTAGTAATGCTTGCTCTTATTACCCCCTTTCGGTGCCGTATGCAACTGGCTTCCGCCGCGGTGCGATTCTTCGTGTAGAATCCACCCAGCAGGCACGTGCGACGAAAATACATAGCGCCATGGACCATGCAAATGCCACCTTTGCCAGCCGCATTCACCTGTCAGGAGGACAAAAATACTGTCCAGGGTTCGTACCCCATCCTACCTTCCTCTCCGGGGAGCATGTAGCGGCCCGCATTATTCATGACCCCGTGAAAAACGTACGAGAAGATTGGACGACGGGTCGAGTTTCTTTTCCTTTGGGAACAGAAGGATGGAGAGGGATACTTGCACGAGAACGTTTGCGTTCGTGGATTTACGTTCGAGAAGGGTTGATGGGTCTGGACTGTAGAGCGCTCCGCAGTGCATTGGCTGGAAAGCATGGATGGGGATGTGTGGGTATGAACTATTAGTCGAACAGGACACTTTCTCGTCCATTCGGGATTCGTGGATGCTTTTATGGGCTCGAATGCTAAATGGAACACTCTCCAACGCGTTTGTTCCATTCTCGAGACTCCAAGTTTTAATGTAGTATCCACCTTTCAGGCGGCCTTGACCCGAGGCGCAGCACCCTTTGCAAGCTCTTATCTTATCTGCACTCCCGGAACTCAGTATTCAACGTTTCGATGCCCAAGGATGTGGCGGGCACCGGACCGCCACTTACTGTGATCAAGAAGCAATGTCCTCAAGTACATGGATGGATTGGACAACTGCACAAGTCGCAAGATGTGGAGTGATGTGGCGGTGCTCCTAATGTTCGAAGGCACCTCTTCTCCACTGCGAACTTTCATTTACGCTCTGTCGAATTCATTTTGCGGCGTTGTGGGCTCAATCTTTGATCATCCGCCAAATGTCCGGACCGGCTGGCTTCGTGCTTCATTGGATAGACGGCTTCGTCTGCGTCATTGTCGCTGCAGAGGCGAGTCAGAGCTGGTGCGCCGAGTTCATCTTGCCTGCTCTCTAGTGAATTGGTTCTTATCTTCCTAGGATGCCCCTTTGCGAAAGAATCGCGATTTCGGGGCATTCTCTTTCTCCACTAATTGATGCCAGCTGGGTCGGAAGACCATTCCTCAGTCAGCCGGTAATTTGAGCTGCGTGAGCCCTCTGCGCCATACATAGCACAGGTGCACAGTTCTCCGATTCGATGCGGATGACCCCTTAATATTCCTTAATCCCGGTTATTTGGCATGTCTTGGGCGTGATTCATGGACTCCCCTCGACTTCCTGGCTTCTCGGTTTTCTCGAAGTGTTTTGTGTTCAAAAGGAGAACCAGGCGTGAGGATGATATGTTTCCTACCATACATAATTGGGTGGACCGGAAGAGCGGTTTGGGTGTTTCTTTTTTTGTGTGTTATGGAAGGTTATGGATTTCCCTCCTGAGTTGTTGAGTGGAGGTTCTTTTGACACGATGTTCGTTTGAGCATTCCATTTTAGACCTTGTCATTGGTGAAATTCGTAAGTGGATCGTCCCCTTGCTCTTTTTTTGGTCAGTCCAGCTGAGTTTCGAATTGATTGCCCTTGCTCACTTAGAGTTTAATGTTCTCGTCTTGTCTAAGATATTTTTCCATTAGGAATCGGATCGAGTGCGTCGTTTTGAATTCTGGGTTGCGAGTGGGATACATCCGCATTGGAGATTTCCCTCACCGTCGTCATCGGCACTTGTTGGATATCCTTTGTCGAATGCTTCTTACCTTGGGTAGTCCGAATATGTTGAAATTAACTCATCCTCGGGGACTATACCCCGCTGACGTTGTGTTTTTTTTTTTCCTCTTGTTTATGCATCCGAATAATTCTTGATGCAAATCGCAACTTCCAAAACGATGCGCTATTTCTGGAATTCAAGAAATGTGGATTGGCAAATCTCTTTCGTTGGCACTCTGAGGATTTTTTTAGAGAATTTTGATTCTCTAGAACTATTCAGAGGCTTCCAGTAAGTTGATTTTGATTTGCACCCGGCATGTATAGATGCGGCATTGACGAATGGAATTGAAGAAATATTTTGTTCCCTAACTTCTCATGTCAGCGTGTAGTCATTGTGTAATATGTTTCCTCATCAATAACATACGAATAACGGGATGTGTCTGTCTTGTTGCTCAATGTTGAAATGTGAATTGCAACTTTGCTTGTTTTGTTTTTTTGGGACGTGAGACTTATCCATCAGGTTACCAAACTGATTCCCACATCGGAGAGGATGCGGAAATGAGATCAAGCAATAATTCAAAGCATTTGGAATAAGTCAGTATTAATGAAGTCTTCTGAAGCTCAATCCCTCGGGTCCTTTCCCTAAGCCTTGGACATTGAGCGCTAAGCATCCGATAAGATAGCGTAGAAATTCTGCAAATGGTGGTACCGCGCAGAGCCAGGCTGTCAGTGGCGTTCAAGGAAGTCCTGGATAGGTACGGCGATGGCAGCGCGGAGAACGAGAACAGGATTTAAAGAGGCTACTTCCACGGGTTGTCAAGGTTCGAAATGATTTCAAGCGCGGTTGAAGCGCGGCGAGTGAGTGGACTGATGCAGCCAAATAATACCAAAGTTTACTTTCCAAATGTGAAGATTTGCCGGAGGTCGAATTGACGTTCCTTTGTGCTCCTTATCTTCTTACTTCCATCATCCATCCTCGTCCCAGTCCCTCCTTTATAACGCCTGTCCTTTACCCAACCCAGTCTTTCTTCAGCTGATCCCTTCTGTCTTTTTCTTCAACAAGCTAGCTCTTTCTCCGCACACGATGAAGCTCATATTGACTTTAGCCGCCGCGGTCACCTCGGCGCGCGCGTATTGGCTCATGGGCATCGGTCTGCCCGATTCCTCTGACCCCCAGCGAATATTATGCTTACGGCCTTTAATTCAGAGGATTTTATCACTACTGAACGCATCGACCCTATTGTTAGTCCCGGTAAAGTGGCCAGCCATGTTCATTCGGGTAAGAAGGCGCCTATTCGGTTTTTTTTTTGACATTTAATTGATATGGCGCTCTAGTCGTTGGTGGAAGCAATTTCAGAATGACCACCAATACGGCCTCTATGCGTCAGAGTGACTGTTCCTCGATCCCCATCCCTCAGGATAAGTCTGCCTACTGGTTCCCTGTATGGCGCTTCCATTCATTTTTTTTTTTACCAATAATAATATTCACCGAATAAATTTGTTTTATTCTCTAGCATCTTTATTTCCAGTTAGTCTCACGTCTATCACTGAAAAGTGACTTTGATGTAACAACTTCCCAGGTGGAATAACGGGAGCTTCACAAGTCTTAACGGTGGAGCCGTCATGTAAATCTTCAACATCACATTTCCGTCATTATATGATGCTAATCATTTCTCTTCGCAGTTGTGAGCTAACCACTGAACGCATCATCGAATGCAACGGCTCTAAAGAATTCTTGCAGATTACTTATTCAACGACAAGCCAGGAACAACTACTGCTTTCCCCGATGATGTGAGCACACTGTTCATGTACCTTTTTTTGGTTGATGCCAATATCAATCTATTAGTTCCGTATGTTGAGCGGTGCGCCACCTCTTCCTTTGTTGGCGCCAAATCACGTTGACTGAACCCTTGATCATCAGGTGATCCCACCCTGAGGTCATATAACGCCAGTAGCTATGCCCAGCAAGCTATTACTTTCCTCTGCCTTGACTTCAACGGCGTGTCGACAAAGCATAACGAATTGCCGGCCAAGTCTTGCCCGTCCGGTATCCGTGCTCAGATTGTAAGAGCTATACCCATGCTTTTATTATTGTTCCTGAATAAATCATCTTCGCGTTTCAGAACTTTCCGAGTTGCTGGGATGGCAAGGTGTGCTTTCTTAATGATTCTCCGAGGACGGATATTCATTGATACCTCATCGACAGAACCTCGACTCCCCCGACCACAAGTCGCACGTTGCATTCCTTTCTGGGGGACCTGATAGCGGAACCTGCAACGACCCCAATTTCCCTGTCACCCTTCCACGAATCTTCATGGAGGTAAATTGATGCTTCGCATGTCCCTGAAACTATAACCCATCATTTTTACTCGTAGCTGTACTGGGCCTCAACCGACTTTGATAACGTCAGATCTCAAGCGATGAATCCCGCGCAGCCATTTGTGTCCGACGTTCGCTTTCTTCAGATAGTTTCATTAGCTCATTTGTATCAACAGGTACGCCCATGGAGATCCCACTGGGTACGGATACCACGCTGGTAAGCCCTGGTAGTGGACCCCTCACTTCACGAGAGATCGTAACGACATTTTCAGATTTCCTCAACGGCTGGGATGCTGGTATTCTTCAAAACGCCGTTGACAAATGTCACTGCAACCCCTATGGCGACGTACGTATTTGCCTTTGCCCGCGTAATTGAAGGAATCTCATATCCGCTTCACCATTTAGGCTCAGTGCTGCGTCGACCAGGGCATCTTCAAGATGGACAAGGGAAAGAATTGCCGCATCACCAAAGCAATTGATGAACAGAGTGCGTCTTTTCCCCTTCCTTCCCTTCCCTTGCCCTCTGGAGTTAAATTGCTGGTGCTTAGCTACTGGAACCCTCCCCAAGCTACCTGGAAATAACCCAGTCCAGCCAGCAGGTGCGAAAGCCACCGTGTTCCCGGCCACTTCTACTCCCGCTCTACTTTCGCCCATATTTGCCTACACCGGAGATCAACCCACCCAGGTCGGTAAAGTTCAACTTGTGGTCCCGGAACAGAGCAACCCAACTCCTGGCTCCGCTGGTCCAGTTGCCCCCAGTGCGCCTACCACACCCTCCACACCCTCTACCCCAGTTAGCTCTACCGCCCCTTCAATGGCGCCGACTCCGAGCACATCTGTCAGCATGGCCTCTGTCCCACATGCAACAAGGCCCCACAGGAACCCGCCTGTCTATTTCCCACCTTTGCCTGCTACCCCCAGTATCCCGCCCACCACCAAGCCTACGCCGGTTAACTCTGTCGCGCCAAAGAAAGAGGGCTCTCCTCCCTCGTCGGGGGGTTCGAATCCGGACTCTGGAAGTTGCTCAGGCGGGAGGAATAAGAGACAAAACGGGATGCACAAGCACCGCCGTTCGACGTTCAGCCAGTTCCCACACGTTCGCCATTACGATTATGTATACGACATGAATTGAGACGACACCATCACCACAAACATACACGACATCAACCCAACCCTTCCCTTTGTTTCTTTTGCCTCGACCTCCCGAGTTTGACGCGCTTCTCTTGATCGAGAGTTGTGTTGGAGGTTTGAATCAACACGAATCTTCTCGTATTTTTTTATGCTTCTCTTTATACCTTGCAGCATTACGGTCTGAACCCCAGATTTCCATCTTTTTTCTTTATTCTTCAACTCCGTCTCGCTCTTGTCCAGTTCCGCGTTTTAAATTTCTCTGAAAGACTCGCATTTTATCCAACGCCTTCCTGGAGATGGCACTCGCCGTAAATACATAACTAGACAACTTTCATCCCGGTAGTAGGAATACGCGTCGTAGGACCGGATCGCTTTTCCTGCCTGGCCACGTCGGGAGTCGGTTTTTTTTTGGCACTCTGTTGTATTCAAATTCAAGTTGTACAAATTACATGCGTTGCAAATTTCCACATGGAGGTAAATGCCACGTGCAGAGTTCGCCGACGCGTCAATCATTTACCGACACGTGATGTGAACTTCCACAAAACAGGTTCCCGAATGGGAAACACCTCTCATTCCATAACCACTACCATCCCCCGACCATGGCCACGATTGTCGAGCGACCCATGTCGGCTTTCAGCGAATTGCAGCCCATCAGACACCCGCATTCCCAAGGGAATCGGAGGGATTCCATCGAAATCATCGATGTCGACGCCCTCGACCAGACACCAGCAGCGAGCTCCTCAAGACGGTTGGGTGGTGAAAGACCGGCAAGACGGGCTCCACCAGAGACAATCTCTCTGCTGGACAGCGATAGCGACAGTGAAATCGAATTTTTCGGGCCAATCTTAATGGCTGGGCATGGTGAGCCTCCCTCCCCTGCGACGTCAGGACGTCCGACTCACGGTTATTACGTTGAAAATGAAACAGATGTCGATTCAAGTCATAGTCATCGTCGGTTCATCTCACCACGGCCACCAAACGGCACCGGTGCATCCAATTTTACACCTCCACCTCTTCCACCTCTTCCTCAACGACTCGCAGGGCAAACTTCATTTCCAATAAGACATACTCCACCAGCCATTCCTTCACGACCTGTCGTTCCAAATACAGAGCCTTTTGCGTTCGAGAGCTCGATGCGGCCTGCGTTGGCTGGGCCCTCGCACAATGCACAACGTCAAGAAGTTCCTCAACCCGCGCCGCGTTCACATCACCTTCCTTCCATGGGCCTCGGAGGTGCCCTCATCTCCAACAACAATAGACATCAACTTCTTCAAGATCGTGCTCGCAGCCTCGTTCGACGGGCCAGCAGCCTCGTCCGAAGCGCCGCGGGTCCATCCGTTCGTCCAATTATCCGCCGGAACCCCCGAAATACAAATCGCAATGCTATGCGTCTTCCTTACGTGCCCGACGACAGCGACAACGACAACCTCTGGGGGATGCTTTTTGACGACGAGCCAGACGACGATTGGATGCCGGTTTCATGGACTGATATGTCGAGGCGCCATCTGTTGGTGAAGGAAGCACGGGAGAAGGAGCAGTACCACCAAAGCTATACCCACCCGTCGCGGCCCGAGCCTGGGTTTACCTTCGATTTTGCTATGCCGGAAGGAAACGATACCACTCGCGCAAGTTTTTTCCCACCCACATCGAAGGATGACCCTATTATTCTAGGCGATGATGACGAAGAGGAGGTTGTTGGGACATCCCCGAAAGATGATACTTCGTCTTCTTCATCTTCTGCGACGAAAGAGAAGGAAACGACATCATCAGGAGGACAAATCAGTTCTCTGCTGGTGTGTGCGAAATGCTTGGACCCACTCATCCTTAACGCCGCTCTTTTATCGGATGAAACTCCTTTCAAGCGGGTTTGGGCCCTGCGCTGCGGACACCTGATCGATGAGAAATGCCTCAACGAACTCGGCACGCCCCCCACACAGGGTGAGGTGTCATTCTCTGTGGATCGTAAAGGCAAAGGCAAGGCGAATATGCTGCAATCAAGCATGCCTTACGGGGAATCAATGCCGGAATATGTCGTCCCAGAACCTACGCCGACAATTCGTTCGAGGCTGCGTTCAAGTCATTCCAGCTCATCAGCATTGCCAACTGCCAGCACCGCGTCCGAGGATGATCCTGCCAACTTGTCCAAAAAACGCCGGCGCGTGAGCGGTAACAACAAGAAATCCAAGGTCGAGCAGGAATTTGAGTGGCCGTGCCCCGTGCCGAGCTGTGGGTTGGTGCATGTCAGTGTGAAGGTTGGGGGTGTTTGGGGCCCGGAGAAGCAGCCTGATGTCTCTGGTGCTTCGTCTGCGTCTGCCAAGGCGAAGGCGGCGGCGGCGAAGCCGAGAGGGGCAATTCAGGTGTTTGCGTAGGCTGGAGAAGGCATGGAGCAGGGCGCTGGATGTTGATGTCTGGTTTTTCTTTCTCTTTTTCGGTTACAATGCTTTCACTACCCCTGCATTTTCTCTTGCAATATATATCTTTTCTATTTTCAAACATTTGTTCCTCCAACACCCGTCAAATCACAAGTCTCGACGTTGCAATTGTCAACATCCAACGCCACATGTTTTCTTCAAGCTGAGTCCATCCACGTCATGCCAATGAACTACTCATATATGTAGTTGTCCTGATAGACAACTGCCGTTACTCGACGTCGCCTCCACGATATCGCAGATGAATTCTGGGCTTAATGCAAACTTGGGCTGAGCCCGTGTGGCGGTGCAGGTTTTCGGGATGATATTGAAACAAGACCGAAGCTGGAGCCTGGATGGCCACATAACGTCGGGTGACTCGGAAATCCACCTGCCTGCGGTCGGTCATATTTCGGAAGAGAACCTCGAGCCTCGATATCTGCGTGCGAGACTTTCTGTAGTTTCTTCAGCCCACTAAGAAACTTTTCTGGCGAGGCTGGAGGTAAGTATATGACGCAGAGCACTGATGGGATTTGCTGGACCCATCATAGACAGTAGCTGGGAAAGAAACATCGGACCCTGGGTGGCAATGGTCGGCTACTGGCAACAAGGTAGATATGCGGTTTTCCATTGCGTGATGTATCTTCTGATGGAATAATATGACTGGCAGATGCGTTGCCCAAAGCGAAGGGGGAAATGGGAAAGAAGAAGAGGGCGCCACACACGGGGCTCGGAGACGGACGAGAGGGATTGTTACCCTTTCAAAAACGGTGGCTTGATCGAACCTTTTTGTCCTGTCCACGTTTTCCGCTAGCGTCTCATGTGCGACTGCTGCGTGCACGATTTGGCGGCCGCAGGGCTAGTCACATCAGTCTGCTTCATCGACTGGATACTGGATCCTGTCACTGTACTCGTTGGTGTGGTGTAACGGGTGCCACACAAGCGGCACCCGTTACATGTGGTGCGACTGACGATACGAGACGCATTACAAATGGCTCGCTCGCGTCAGCAAATCCTGGTTGGGACGCCCCCCCCCTGAAGCACTCCGGAGCGCTCCAGAACATTTTTACGTGATCCAACCGCTCCGGAGCGCTTGAGACAAGGGAGGGTCCCAACCAGGATTTGCTGATGTGGGAATTCAATCACCCCCTAGTTGATACGACGATCTCAGGAGCTGAGATATATACGGGCGAAGGCTCGACCTCGCAGCAAAGGAAGACGGGGAGCAGATGGCAGGGTGGGCACCGACAGGAGGGCCGCCATCCACTGTTTAGGTTAGATATATCGAGGAATTCACCAGCTCGAGTGTGGAAGCAAATTATAACGCCTGCTCCCAAGGCCTGGAGATACAGGTCGCTAAGTCATAGCCCAAGTTATTCAATCCGAATTCGACTACCCACCCCGGAGGCTAACGCAAAAAGACATGGCAATTAGGATTGAAAAGCAAGAATGTTTTACCAGGGCTGCACAAGCTCTGCTTTGGAATTCATCACTGGCCAGTGAGTCCAGATCCGAGTTGTCTCATTCGTCTCCTGGATGGGACAGGAAAGACTATGGTTTTGATGCAAGCGAAGTGATCAAGCTGGACCCGTTTGAACCCCAGACTCAAGTAATGGTAATTGTGAGGCACTGCGCGTCGATCATGGCCATTATTGAATGCCCTGGATAGGTGGAATTCTCTATCCATCATCTGAATGGGCACTGCCAGGAACGGTACTCACCGAATGAATTCCAAAGCCCCTCAAAAAAAAAAAAAAAAAAAAGGCTTACATAATAATGATCTCAAAAAAACCTATCCAGCAGCAAAGGCGACGAGCGCTAATTGCAAAGGTGTTAGTAAAACACGTTAAGGATTGAAGCTTGAGGGATAAAATAAGTACTCAATCGAGAGTATTCGTAGGCATCTGGAACCCCCGGGCGTGGTCGGGTCCAGGGCGCAACTGGGGCTCGCTACGTTCCGTTGCTCTTGGAGGTGAATGATGAAGCCCACCTTGCCCCTAAATTCCTCTACTCTGGCACTGAAATTCGAGATTGGCTTGAGGAATAACTGCAGCGCTGGTAGGCGCCGGTGACTGCAGCAAACGTGGAACGAGTGATGACTTTGATGTCATATTGAACTGGATGTCGAACTTCATGATATGGAGAGTTCTTCTTAAGTTCTTCACTAGGCTTCACTAGGATGGGGATTGCGTTTGTGGATTGATGCACAGGGCGAGAAAATGAAACCAAGCCCGTGGTGTAGGGAAGATGAAGGTTGGAATTCAAAATGAATTTCCCATCAACAAAGCTGCCCCACAGTCCATATTTGTCCATAGCCATCAAGATAAAGGCCTAAAAAAATTATATCTTCACATATAATACCTGTTTTTTGACCTGAATCGTGTTGTAACTTGTTCCTTGACATTAGCATCAACTTATTTGAGCTTGACACAGGCGCTAACCAAAGAAGCGGGGTGTTCTCCTGACTTACAAGTGGTTATGAAATGTATGGGCCCACAGTGGCATCTCAAGTCCCTCAGATTTGAAGGAGCACCTCATAAACAGATGTCATCATATTAAACTCCAATAGAAACCTTCTGAAACTTTTGTTTTTAATCACTCTTGGACTTGTCTTGGACATGTTTTTTTCAGAAATTTCCTTTTTCGGTCTGACATATGCTTTTTTGGGGGGGAGCGCCTTATAATAAATAATTTGCCTACCCCGCGTAATTTTTGATATCCCGGGCCCCCCTTGTCATCAACAGAATACGCTTCCACCTGAGGATAGTTACATGAAGGTTTTATGGACGAGAAATTTATTCTGAAATTTCTGTAAATCCCCCATTACCAGTAATAAAATTGCTGTGCGTTTCTGCTATATTGGTGTTGGACGCTTGCAGGGGACCATCGGGTTTGAGGCGATGGCTATCAACGGTTTCAAGAAAGTTGCTATCTATACCCTTGTGGTTGGTCAATTGGACCCTTTCCAATCGGCGAGTATGTCCGATATCTTCCAGGAGCAAAATGCACCCTCGATTAAAAATTGAATCGAAACTATAGCTACCGTTCAAAAGGGTGCCCGGGAACACGCTGGCAAGGAGCAGAAGGAATCATTAAGCACCACCTAGCCAACAAGGTGTGGAGAGAAGGCCGCCGCACCTGAAATTGGATACCTTAACGGCTAGTAGACTGCCGCCGGCCACATTTTTTTGAACAAAGGATTCCCAAGCGGTATTTGCCTGCACTCAAAATTTAATCGGTAAAGTATACTACGCAGGCTTTTACCCTCAGAGTAACCTTGAATTTGGGTTTCAGATTATAATTCATGTAAACCCAAGTAGATTTCGAGTATGAAAACCGAGAGAGAAATCCATCAGCATCCCAGGTCGTAGGATTCCATGTACATTCTGTTCGATGTCTGAAATGAATTGGACAGGAGTTTCGCGATAACAAACCAGTGGATAACCGGTTCGATAACCAGGAAGCAGAAACAGGGTCCAAAAATGTATCCAAACGGTGTAAGTTCGATCGTCAAACTTCACGATCATGGACTGGTCAAAAGGGCCGGGACACCGGATAGGTCGTTACAGTATGAGCGGGCCATGGGAGGCGGACTTGAGATAAGAGAACTCTAGGGCGAAAAATAATAGTACAAAGTTTCACTTGTGCATTACATGAATCAACTTTCATTTCTCGCGGGAATGCCCTGTGGCCAATTGTGGTGCGATGTATTACGGCTTTCCACAATGGTCGATCACATATTGCCGCGCGAGTTTCTGCTCCTGTCCTTCTACTCCAGGCATTGTCTCTGGAGTCTCGCCATCGAGGTTTTCCTGAAGAGTGGTAACCGTAAGTATCAGACCATTCCCGTTCGAAAGATATGAATTGGGCCCTTACGCGCGTTCGATCTGCACCTGCGTTGATAAGTAGAACAGCAGCGGCCGCATGGGCCGAATCCATCGCAAGGTGCAGAGGGGTGTTTCCTGTTGGCGAAGAAACGCAGAAGACAATTAGGAGAAAGCTAAAATGCATCGGTGGATCGGCGGAGGATTGATCTACCAATTCGATCAGCCGTGTTAAGGCGTAGTTTATTGGAGGGCGTTGATGAGTCTAGTAGAAGTTGAATAAACCCCGCAGACCCAGTCGACGCTGCCCGGTGGCTACACCAAAAGCCAATATTATTTTTTCCCTTTAGCCCCTGGGAATAAAAGGACAAAAGATAGTGCGTACAGAGGCAGCTGGTTGGCCTTATCCCGTGCATTGTACTTTGACAAAGTTACAGAACTCCTCGGTTATGAAGAAAGCGTCAGGGAATACGTACATCTGCGCCCCTCGAAATCAACAGCCTGCCAATCTAAAAAAAAAACCATCAGAATTATTAGCGCGTGATGGTGCCAAAATGACAGCGCACATCGATACGAGATTTGGATGCTGCGTAATGCCTAGCCGAAATTATAAGAATATTGGATAAAATATGAAAGGGTCTTTCTTGGAGTCAAAAGAACAACATTTACAGAGGGGTTATGCCTTTTTCATTCGTCCTGTCAAGGAGACTCAGGCATATTACAAGAAAACTTCCGGGGAAAGATACCTGTTTACGTCTGCGCCTGCTCCGATTAGTTCTCGAGCAACGTTCTCGTGCCCAGCACTAACTGGGATGTGGCACATGCAAATCAGGGGGTGCACAAGGTGGTAACAATAGACAGAACCTACCAGAAATATGCAGAGGAGTCCATCCTGAAGCATCGGTCTTGTCAACTTCTGCTTTCTGATCGATTAGAAACTGTGCGATTTCGTTGGATCCAGACGACGCGGCCCAATGGAGTGGTGTTCGCCCATCCTAGAGAAAAATGTCCAGCATAGTTTATCATGGTATGATCGGGGTATATACCACGTCCACCGTGTTCACAAGCTTTGGATCCTCGGCAAGCAGCGCCCGAAGAAGAGATAGTTGATCTGACACCCGTCGTCAATCAGTGAATTTGCCGCCAATTTATTGAAGATTGAAACGTACTGTTCTGAGCGGCGGAGTGAACGGATAGTCCAGACATTATTTTGCAATTTCAAAGAGACAAGAATGGACAAGGCAAGAGCAAGAGATGATTAGCGCTTAGAGGGTTACGTAGTCATCGCGTGACTTGTCGCGACCATTTAGATCACGAGGTTTAGCCGTAACACGTCACGACAAGCCACCCGTTTGTTTTCGTTCTTTCACCATCTCATGCCGTCTGCTCAGCCTTATGTTTACTCGGAGAACGACGAGAAAACACACACACCACATATATTACTGCCATTTCTGCAGTCACAATCACAGAATACATTGACAAGATTGTACCAAAGACCATCGTCATGTCTCTCGATATTTAGGTGGAATTTTTTTCGGGGGGACTATGTCGTAATCTTTTTGCTGACAAGGTGTCATCAGATTACTAGCCCCTTTGGAAAGGCAAATTATCATGAATCTCCTGTGGCTCGAATCCGCAATCCCCGCATCAACAATGGCGGCCTGGGTGATTCGGGAGGGCCGAAAGTAATTGTTCACTGAGAAGGTTTCCCAAAATACAGAAAGTCCTCATCTTTTAATAGGCTCTATGACGAAGCGCTTGCAACGCTTGGCCGGTTGCATATACTACCGAACTCCGCTGTTAAATTGGCGTTGAACTCGACATTTAAATCTGGGTTCAGGCAAGCAATCACTGGTGGGTGAGTGGTGTTTTTCCACTGAGTATGTACACTCTGATCCCCTGTTTTATAGGGGCACGAGTGGTAGTTTTGGCGTGTCAGCAGAGCAAGATGATAAGCGGCAACCTTTCGACCTTGACGCACTAGATGGATTTGCTTTGGAAAGATGGGAGGTAACCCTTCCCTTTCTTTTCGGAGTTGGCTCCTGCGCAAAATCTGACACATCCAACAGACTATACTCCATTATATGGTATCTTCGGGTACTGGGCAACAGCCGACGAAGCCCTCGCAAGGCGTTCTGTTCCTCCTTCAACGGAGCGGTTTGATGGGTAGCTCACAGTACGATCATCTTATTCCCCTAATTCATTTCACCCTCTAATACACGAGTTTTTAGTGGTTCTCTTCTGCAGATTACGTCGCCAGGCTTTCAGTTCCTGCTTCAATCACCACACGACCAATTATGGGATTTGTTGTTACAATATCTACATCTGGCCGAAGTAAACATCCTTGTCATACATCCACATATCATATTGACTGGTAACTCGAAATTCTTTTCAGGAACGACAAATGGATTTGGTCGAGGTTTTGGGGTTCATCTTCATGCTTTCGACCATGGAATTGGGCAGAGTGAATTCTTCGATCATGCATAATAAATTATAATTCTGATCGGTGGAACATAGGAATACTCTACAGAGAACCTGAGCGGCACTCAAAAAGCCATGCTGGAAGACCTGCGAGACTATGGTCTCATTTGGCAACGAAGGGTATGGTTGTGGATTTTTTATTTGGTCATCCCGAATGCTTAATGTCCCCGTCAAGCCCTCATCACGGCGTTTCAGCCCGACTCGTCTTTCAACCACCTTGACTTCTTCTTCTCCACCTCTTCCCACTTCCACGGGCACTAGCTCCGGGCCACAAGAGGGTTTCATTATTCTGGAAACTAATTACCGAGTGTACGCCTACACAGGTACCCCATTCTTTTTGCGTAATGCTGCCCTTCTGGCTCCCATCTCACTTCTCATCTTTCACAGATAACCCTTTGCAAACCGCCGTTTTGAACCTATTCGTGTCCTTAAAGTATCGCTTCCCGAACCTGGTAGTTGGTTCTATCACGCGAGATAGTGTCAAGAAGGCACTCATGAACGGCATAACTGCTGACCAAGTACGCCTACCCCCACCTTTTCTCAATCAGGATGCTAACATGTTAAATCCCCCGACAGATTATTAGTTATTTGATCACGCACGCTCATCCGCAGATGAGGAAAAATGTGTGTATTAAATCACGTTCGTTCTACATCCCGGCCAATAACTCGCTGCAGAACCCCTTACTTCCAGTGACTGTGCAGGATCAGATAAGACTCTGGGAATTGGAAAGAAACCGTCTGAAATCAAGAGAAGGTACTTCTATTTTACGAGATATTGACTAAGTTTGACTAATGAAAACACTTGGCAGGCTACCTATACACTGCCTTCGCATCTCAAGCGGATTATGAATTCGTGCTGAACTATGCTAAAGAACTCGACGTCGTCCTCTGGGAGAGTGCGACGAAGCGCTGCTTCTTCGGTAGTATGGAGGGACATGCTAACATCAAAGGGTTCATTGAAAGGCGGACCCAGGTCGCAAATTCGTAGCTAGTTAGGTTTGTGATCACTTTCTTACACCGACCTACTCACGATGCGATGCCGATGCCGTTATTGTTCCTGTTAAGGTTATCTGAAATCTTAATTAGCTATTAGGTGTTCTCCCGTTTGGATTGATAGACCCTAAATCCCAATGAACGCCCAGAGCTGTAATGAGTAAAGCATACACTCGTAACTTACTCAGGAGTGAGTCAATCCAGCCACCTTTGCTGTGCACCGTGAAATGACCTTGTGCTTCTATCGCAGCGTTCGTCCTTCTCTAACTCACTATGCCGCCTTCTTGAGTTCTTGGCTTCATGGAACGCGAACGCCTGCACTCTCTTGTACTACCAGAACATCAACCAATTATTTCATGCGAAGGGCGCTAATAACATCGAATTCTAGACAAGCTTTTAGGGAAATAATTTAAGCTTCAGCCAAAGGAAAACTCCGGACGGCCTGACATTCGCCGCTCGAGCGTGGCAATGTTATGATCACCCCGAGATGGACGGGGATCCGAAGAACCTGCGCGGCGGACTCCTCCCCTCACGATGCGGCAGAACCATGGTGCTTCCAATTTTATCTCCCCGAAAAAGTGAAGTTTCCTCGGAGTGGCATCACCGCGAAAACGGCATATTGACCAAGAAATATTATTATTCAAATATAGTGTCGCTCGTCGAGGAGAGGTTCATGTTGATATACAGGTATAATCCATCGATGATCAAGAAATTAATTATGAAGGCTTGTGGTGCGTGATTCCCAAGAAAATTAAGAAGAAACTGCGAGCCCATTATTGAATGAACATATCCTAAGAGTCGCGGAATTCATCAACGCCCGTCGCGTATTCGGGACTGGCAACTGGTGCAGAGGAGTAGGCCCCGTCGTAAGAGATGGTGGATTGATTATTAATCGAGTGCAAAGTCGGAGTCGTCAAGAGGTTGGCATCGGCAGACGTCCAGGAAGATGTATACGTCGGGGCGCCTGTATGGTATCCCTGGTGGGTGAAAGGAAGGGTTGGCGAAGGCGAGAAGGTTCCACTTCCCTGCGCCGCGCCGCGTCGAGTGTCCCTTGAGTTGTCGGGGGTGTCTCGGCTGTGCCAGTGTAAACGCTGCAATGCCCCTTCGCGAGTGCCGGTGGGATGGGGGGTGTATCGAATTGGGTAATTGTGTTGAAGTCCGCCGTTTTCTCTTCGGCTAACCATCTGACTTTCGTCATACGAGTGTGTAGCGGGTCTCACTCGGGTACGGTCTGGATATAACCCATTCGCAGTCGCAGAGGAGCCTTCTTGCTGCTGTCCTTGCCATCGATTGGACTGGGAATGAATTGAGGGCCAATTCTCGGACTGCAGAAGGCTATCTTCGCGTCGACGACTCATATTGTGCGATGAAGATAGCGTCGAACTAGGCGGAGACCAGCTCATGTCTTGACGATGAAGTGGCGACAACAGGGAATCGCCTTGGGCTGACCATCGGTCGCTCCCCCCAGAGGTTCTCCCATATCCGTTGGAGCCACCATGCCCCTGACCGGAGGAGAGGGGGTACAACGAATTCCCGTGGAATGGATTTTCTACTGGTGATGTTGGGCTTGCCTGAGAAGACCACGATGGCGAAGCAGGCATGTTGTAGCCGTTATCTTCGACCTTGCAGTCAATAGGTTCGTGATCCTCCGCTTCACTGCTAAACACAACCTGAACTATCAGCAAAGAAAATTGCAACAGTGATGCGACGTACATGAGTCTCGGCTTCCCGTCAGGTCCAATTTCTACCTTTGGGGGCACTCGGAAATTCGTCAAGCGGAATATGTGGGGAGGCATGTAGAGATTCATGATGTCGGGTCGAGACGATGGACGCTGCAGACTAGGTGAGAAAGGTTTGACTGCAGGTTTGGGGGTTCTCACCTTGAGTTTTCCAGAACGAATGTCTTCCTGAGTGTAGTAAGAAATCAAGTGGAGGTCGGACCCTTCGATGGTGACGGTGATGGTCTAAATATGTGTATGGTCGTAAATATGGACGTCCGAATCTCAACCCTAGCTGAGAAGGCCTCACCTTTTTTATCAGCCCTCCCACTTTAAATGTTCCTTGGTCTCCACCATTATGTCCTTTGAAGCCGAGTGGCCCGTGTTCTGGAGAGGTCTTGCGGACCATGGCTCGCGTTGGAGACTCGTCACCAGGGTAAGGCTTCTTGTGACTCCCTCTGCTGCTGGTACGCTCGTTTATTTCACGGTAAACCTAAAAAAATTGTATTCAAAGAGGGATATGTCCAAGGGGTGAGTAACTTACGAGGAAGTTTCCAACGATGCGGGATGGCGACCAAAGCAAACCATCTGTGTCAAAGGATGCCTTAGTACAGCCAGGAGGTTCGGTCGGCATTTAGGTACGTACCAGTCCATCTTTTAATGCCACTTTCCTCGACGCTGAATACGAAGACAGCGCCGGACTTGATCATGGTTCTGCGCTCGGAGTCGTTGAGGCGCCGTGTTATGCGGGGGATGACGCCTTGTCGTGCGGCATGGATGAGGCGTAGGGCGTTGACGGTGGTTTCAACATAGCCAGTGAAGGGGGGTACGTCTGGGTTGCTCGTCATATCGGTGGCTCGAGCTTGAGGTTGTTAGACAATCGAGAGGTGGGTTGAGTTGCGGGGAAGGTAAGCCTCTTTTATCATCCGCATTGGTTGACTTTGGAAGTATCAAATCTGGGACTCAGATCGATAGCCATGAGTCGAACCTGCCTCCCTTCCATAGGCATCCAACAGCCTTTATCAGACCTTGGGGGGGTACGTTGGTCGAAGCTTGGGTTACATGACATATATTTGCGCCACCTGTCATC